>Ga0233437_1000437_pt1 | contig 98425 bp, 92 predicted proteins | sample SI_122_August201_FD_182714 | JGI IMG/M metagenome (GOLD analysis project Ga0233437, IMG submission 182714) | Seawater microbial communities from Saanich Inlet, British Columbia, Canada - SI_122_August2016_200_MG | ecosystem: Environmental > Aquatic > Marine > Inlet | place: Canada: British... | reverse complement strand
CGGTGCCGCACGATCAGGAAATTCGAGCATGATGTTGTGAAAGATTTGCGCTAACCGTGGTTGTTTCGTGATGTTTGCTTGTCGACTGTCGAGCGAGAGCTGGCAAATAGTTTCGACCAACTCGTTACAGATCCCGAACCCACCTGATTCTTGTATCTCTTCAAAGTTGAGCAACGCGTTTATCAGACCGCTTACAACGAATCCATGGATACCTAGGCATGGACGCCACCCAACTCCACCAGATGAGTCGTGTTCACGTGCGTGAAACTCGCCGATAGAAATGCAAATCTTTCCCGAATTCTCTGCAAACAGACCGTTTGGTGTTAGGCAACGGAGTTCTGGTGGCATGTGTGGAAACGTGTCTGGAATATTTAGCTGGAAGATAATTTCAGCCCGTTCCCACGGGTGTGGTAAACCACCAATCAAAACATACCAGATGCGAATATCATGCTCGTCAAAGTGGACAACATAGTTCGGATGAGCGTCCCGAATGTAGTTTTGATACTGACGCATGAGCGTTGTGGTTAGCTGTGAGGTCATATGGAAAAAATGAGAAGACATCCAAAATCGGTCACTGCAAACCGATTAGATTGATTGTTGTAATCCAGCAACACGCTTTTGCAAATCAGCCAAATCGATTGTCAGCCGTTCATAATGCTGCGCAATTTCTGCCCAGGATGTTTGTTCGCCGCCTTTGCTCCGAATGATTTTGAGCATGTCGTCATTGATACGAACTGGGTTTTGTACGTAGGTTTGTAGCACTTCCACCATCTCGTTGGAACTGGTTTCGTATTGGCGAAAGTGCGAATCCATCGAAGAAGACGCTTGTTGAATTTCTGTGATGAGATCGCCAACAATTTTGAATGCGCTGCGACACGACTCTGGCGTTAATTCTTTTGACAATTCAACTGCGGCAGCGCTTGTTTCGCGGCTGCGATGAATTTGCTGTGCCAAACAATCTCGGCTCGATTGTTCGAAGCTTTCGGGAGTGGGATCGGCTGTTTCGGAAAACAACGACGCGCCTCCAGCTAAGTCAGTTGGTATTGTGTTTGGTGCTTGTTCGGAAAACATTGATATCATCTCAAAAAAAGGAAGTTCAAACTGTGCGATTTATACAAAATTCGAACTGTCGTCATCGGGAGCATTTATTGCATCTCGGATAGACGGGCATCGACGATCACCCGTTGTGCGAACTTCAGTTCTGACTCCTCGGTTTGATGATGATCTCGGCGCAGCTTTTGGTGCAGCTCTCGGCGCAGTTCCCGGCGCGGGTCTTGGTGGTGCGCGAGCTGGAAAGGATGTTGATGGAGCAGACTGGGGTGTTACACTCCGTGCGCGCTGTTTCGGAATGTTGTTCGGAGCTAGCGGTTTGCTGTTCCGAGCGACCGCCGAATAGCTTTTCACCTCCACAACATTGTCTTCGGGTTTTTGCTGTTGACGTAACTCGTTTACTGATACGGCAATACTGCTGCGAAGCAAACTTTCCCCACGTGTAACGGTCGGAACGGGATCTTCAACGGGGGGAGATGACGGTGAATCGTCCATGTTATCGTCATCGTCAAACCGTTCGATTAGCACATCGTCATCGAGTTGTTCACCATCGTCATCGAGTCGTTCGCCATCGCCAATGTATTCGCCAGGTTGTTCTTCGTCATAATGACCGTTGTCAGGCGGAATGTCGTTGTCGAATTGTTCCACCTGGATGTTGTCAACTTGGTCTTCGACATAATTTGGTTCGATGGTGTACGCAGCGTTCCCTAGATTTGTAGTTGTGGCTTGATCTCGGGTGACCACAATGAAACCTGTTGGGCTGTGCTGTAAAGTGAACGGCAAATCTGAAAATAGCTGGGCCAGGCGAGTGTTGTTAAGGTGCATCGACAAACATTCTAAACCGTTCCGTTTCAACATCTTGTAGAATGTGTTTCCAGGAAAAGAGTCGTAGAACGCATGACTCATAGCAAAACCAGACTCAAGGTCTGATCTTGGCAATGAAAACGACGCAATTCGCAAGATAAGCTCTGAGCCTGCAGCTGTGAAATCCACCTCACCACGCATGGCGGGATCGCGGCGGATGTTTTCAACGGCCTCTCGAGTTCTTTCAATAAAAGCGGTTTGGTTGGGAAACATAAACACTAGAGCAATTGAGTATCCTGCGTAGTGTTCAAATTTTTAGATGCAAAAAAGACATAAATTAGTAGCTTACGGTCGTTCAACCGCTGGAGCCATTAATTCTTCTTCTTCCACCGCAGGTTCAGGGCGACGGACACGCTGTCCACTGGACCTACCACGACTGCCACGGCCGCCACGACCTCTGCTTCGCATTTGCAGTTCATTAAAACGGCTGGAAAGTGAATTGTCGAAATTTTCTTCAACTTCTTCAACTACGGCTGGTTCATGAACGTGTCGTTCACGTGGTCCGTGTGGACAAACAACGTACCGCGAAGCCCTCGGGTTGTATGAAACGCGTACGTCTGGCGACATCTGCAATCCTTCGGAAATTACCCCACCTCCAATGAACTGTGTCAAATAATACGAGTTTGTTCGATGAATAAACTCGCGAAACTCGGCTCGATGTCTACTGTACAACATTTGTACTATCTGTTGCATGCCGTGTTCCTCGGGTGTGATTGGAATGGATTTGTTGAGGTGCCCAGCGAAGAAAGCCAGTGACTTGGGATCAGATTTCTTTTGGGTTACAACTGGGTCGGCGCAAAGCGATCGCCAATTTGCTTCTGCGCATCGGACGAACTCTGGTGTGCGGTTGCGTTTTTGCTCCATGGTGTCAGTTACTTCTTCGTTTCCAGATTCAAATTTGGCAGAAAAAAATGTTAAAACGATCGTTTTATCTCACTTACAAATCACTTACGCCTTTTTGCTGCGGCGACGACGTCTCCGAGACCCCTTTTTGCCCGATGTTGACTTCGATTTTCGACGTCTGCGTGCACCGCCTTCTTGCGATTTTGACTTGCGGCGGCGTCTGCGGGACTTACTCTTCTTCTTTTTGCTCCCAGACTTGGAGCGGCGACGTCGGCGTGCACCGCCTTCTTGCGATTTTGACTTGCGACGTCTACGTCTGCTACCACTTTTGCTCTTGCTTCGTCGTTTTCTTCCAGAAGACTTCGATTTTGAGCGTCTCTTTCTACCGCCCGACATTGGCGCAACAGTTCCTCCAGTTAAACTCCAAGGCATTTATCAAGATGAAACGTTATACTCCCGATTCAAAAAGGTCGCAGAAAAAAATTAACACCTTTCCGACAAACTTCAGTTACGGTCCTGGTTGAAATTGTGGCGCTTGTTCGCCTTGTCGAAATACTCGTTTCCAATCGTCGTATTTATTGTGCAACGCTTTCTTTTGGTCCAGCGAAAACAGATTTGACCACAAATACGTTCCTTCACTGTAACGACGTTCGAGTCCCGTTTTCTTCAGAATGGATGCAGTTCCCGCCATTGTTGTTATCATGGCTTGTGAGACGTAACCTCTGAACAGCTGTGGTTCGTATGCCCAAACATGGCGTGACCAAAGACGAACGGTAATAGCTGCTTTACCTTTTATTTCAGCTGACGGAGCGTCGAACGGTTGAGGAAGCTGAACGTCTTCAGTAGCAGCCTCGGGAGCATCTGCGGGCAAAAGAGTTTGCGTCAAATCAATTGATTCTGGTGCAGGCTCAGGTGCTGCTGGTGCTGGGGCTGGTACAATTGCTTTGCTTTTGGGAGCCGCCCGAGTAGTTGTTTTCGGCTTTGTTGCGTTCGGCAACGGAATGATTAGCTGCTCTATAACACCCAAACGTGACAAAATCGAACTGAGACCAAGAAAGTCTCCATTTTTTATTTCGTCGAGGGCTTGAGCTAACGCTTGTTGCTGCCCGTGGACGGTTTTTATTTGTTCGTCGAGCCATTTTTGAAGCTCGGGCACGGTCTGAGCAGTAAGCGGCGTTTCTGGCGACAGAGGAACGCTCGCCGAAACGGTTGGTGGCGAAATTTCGGTAGCTGAAAGTGATGTTGCAATCATTGGAAGCAATTAATCCTTGCAAATAACTATTCAAATTTATTACCGATTTCGATTATTTGCCGCTGAAAAACTTATAACCTCCATAAAACAACAAACCACCGCCAGCCAGCCCTATTCCGATCTCGGGCCACATGGCCGCGGATTTCCAACCGACCATTCGTAATATAATGGTTAAAATAATTAGAAACGTCATAACCGAAAGAATCGCAGCGACGATGACCCAGTTGTAATGGGTGAGCGCAAATCCAGCGGCTGCTCCTTCTGGAGTGGTCGAAGCTACTGCGAGTGCAATATTGGTGGCGGTGGCGACGGCAGCACCAGTGTCGACAGTGGGGGCAGCAGCATCAGTGTCGACAGTGGCGGCAGCATTTTCTGAAGTTTCAGTTGACATTTTTGGGCGTTATATTGCACTGATGAAGGAATGAGACAGCTAAAATTGAGTCTTTTTTTTTGGTCTGAAGGCCTTTAAAAAATGATATTTTATGGCCATACAGTAACAGGTCTACTTTGATGCTTGGAGAATATTACCGTTTAACCCCAGCTGAAGGGTCCGATGGCCGAGATGCGCTGGAGACGCATCACAGCGAGGCGGATATCGATAAGGGGATGGTTGTCAGAAACGAAACCAAAGAGAAAAACCACCAGAAGTCATACGAAATGTTCGAAACTCCTGGGGACTTTTGGAAACATTTGGAAGGGCTCACACCAAGTGAACGCTGCTATCATGAAATCATTTACTTGCGACAAGCGCAGAGATTGAAGTTTGACATTGACATGACTGATGAAAAGATTAACGAGCTTGATGAAGCTGACATGGTTGCAGCACACGTTTTCTCACATCCAGGAATGGACATGCAAAGCAAAGCCCACGCAATTGTGGAGTGGTATTTGGTTGCAATCGAAAAGCTCATCAATGGGGCGTATGGATTAACTGCTGCTGCAATTATTTTTGTTCGGGGAGAACATTTAATCGTTACCGACTCGTCTGGAATATGTGATGGTCACATGAAATATTCGTATCACATCGTTACTACGTTCTTCTTGCCACGAGGTGAATACGTGCAATATCTTGCATGCAAAATAAACGAGTACATACGAGTGCTCGAATTAACAACAGATCCACGTCACTCTGTTGGCATTTTGGATGGGCAAGTGTATAAAGAGAGGCAAGGATTTCGAATTACAAACTGCACGAAACCAGGTCAAAACCGATTCAAAACGGTCGTACCGCATTTTGGTACTGCGGATGTGGACAAAGAAGATACGCTTATTACACATTGCCGTTGTAATGCCGTGATCGGGGATGAACCAGTCGGAATGGTGGAACATCACCGCAAACTACTCAGTACATTACCAGTTGATCCAAACATTGTTCGTCGTACCCCCAATGCCGCAGAATGGGGCTTGATTAACGAATGTCTTGCTAAACAGAATTTGAATCTGGTGTTTCGTTTTCGTTCGATCAAGGGACGATTCGTGCAATTCAATCGACTCCGTTCATCGTTTTGTGACATCTGTAGACGGACACACGACAAAGATCACACAATGTATTTGCGACTTGATTGGGTGGTAATGCAAAACGCAACCGAGTTGAAGCGAGTAACGATGTTGTGTTACAAAACTGGGAGAAAACGTCCCGATGGTCAAACAGCAGGCATTGTTCTGTTTTGTAACGAGAAATTGCAATCGACCACATCTACCAAATTCACTCCTGAGGACAAATTGCACAGGCTGATTGAAACAATCAACGAGGTAAATGAAACCGAGTCAAACAAGTGGTATCATTACGCTACTAAATTCGAGACATTGCTGCCAGAAGGGCAAAAAACAATCTACTCTGAAGAACATATGCGTGATTACGAACTGGTTCCTACACTCGCTGTGTTGGGTCAAATGAAACTTGGCAAGTCGCGAGCCATGCGTCGGATGCTTAATGGACATTTCGTTGACACTGCGACAAAGAAGCACATAATCCACGCCGTTTCGTTCCGAAAAACATTCACGTGGGAGATTTCTAAGCCAGGTGAACATTCGATCTGTGCTGAGTTTGATGCATACGATAAACTCAAGGGAACTATTGTGTATGCTGATCATCCACGATTGATTACACAGGTTGAATCGCTTGGTCGAATACATTTGGATCCCACAAATCCACTGTCAATGGATCCTGAAACATGTATTGATCCAGAACGAGTGCGGCCGCCAGATTTGCTCATGTTGGATGAAATCGAAAGTATTTTGGAACAGTTTGAATCGCCCTTACACAAGAATCGTGGTGCGGCATGGGACATGTTTGTCTGGATGCTTTCGACAGCACGACATGTCGTAGTTATGGATGCTAACCTGTCTGATCGAACGTTCGATCTGCTCACACGTTTTCGGAAACGTGCTAATCCCAATTACGCCCCAGGTCAACCCAAATCAGTGCCAGACTTAATTCATTTCCATTGGAACTCGTTTAGGCGAACTGGTATCGATCAAGATCACTTTGAATTTACGACAAACGAATATCTGTGGGTTACCGAATTGCTACACCAGATGGCTAAAGGTCATAATTTGGTCGTTGCGGTCAATTCGTTGGCGCAATACAAACACCTTGCTACGATAATCGAAACTGAACGTGAAAGGTTGCTCAGAGGTGCTGATGCTGACATGGAAAGTCGATTAGGACCTGCTAATACTGCTATGAAATTGTATTCCAGTGAATCGACAGCAAAGGAAAAGGCAGATTTTCGGGATGTCGGAAAGGTTTGGGGTGATTACAAAATACTCATGTACACGCCCACGCTAACTGCTGGTGTGTCGTATGAAGAGAAACATTTCGATGCATTGTTCGGGTATTTCACATCAGCGAGCTGTTCGGTGGAAACATGTCGACAAATGATATGTCGAGTGCGTGATTTGGAATCCAAAACGTTCTATATTTGGCTCGATTCACGTACACAACCGAGCTTACCATCGAGTACTGGTGCGATACGAGAAGCAATTCTCTTTAACCGCAAAACATTACTACCTGGTGGGGTTGATATTGATCGACCAGAGATCGGACAGGGTGGTTTCAGTGACCGTAATGCTCGTATTGCGTTCTACACGTCATCGTTTTTCGAACTGTTTGTCGCGAGTCAGCAGATCAGAAACTTGTCCCGAAGCGATTTTATACATCGTTTTGTTAAACAAGTTGCCGACACTGGTGCGTCAGTGAATCATTTTGTTGAAGGCGACACGACAATGATTAATGACTTCCCTCCCGAAGATTGGGTGCTCGAAAAAAAGCGGATAAGCACATTGGTAATCGACGTCAAGGACAAACAGAGGGAAGCTGACCTTGAGGCAACAGCTGACGCGCCGTTACGAACTGCTGATGAGATCGATCAGCTTGAAACAAGCAGTCAGTTTGATGGTAGCGAAATATCTTCAGAAGACAGATTTGCAATCACCAAGTTTCGTTTGTTGGAGAAATTCGGACTGTCGAACGTGGAGATTTCAACCAAGTGGGTAAAGACATACTCTAAACTGGAGGTTTACAAGTGGTATCGTTCACTTGGTGACATTTTAGCGCAACCAACTATTGACCAGTCACTTGCATCGATGCGTTCAAGACAATCTCGCGATTATACTACGGTCGTTGGAACAGATCCAGATCGTTCTCCATGTGACTTTCAGACAGCTACAACGGCATGGCAACAACGTGAGCATATAGAAATCGAAGACATAATGGCTCAGTCAAAGTTCTACAAGTTTGCCAATCACCATTTGGTTCATCGTGTCATACAAGATTTGGGGTTTTGCTCCATTCTGGATGCCAGACCAATACCAATCGCAGAGATCGAAGAAAACATCAGCAAGATCAACCACAAGTCATTACAAACTTGGCTCCATCAAACCAAACCAGATCTGTGTCAGGACTTTCGTAGTCACGATTCTGCTACGTTTATTCGAGCTGCAAACAAGCTAGTTCAAGCAGAGTACGGCATTAGGGTGAAGATCGATAACAAAAATGCTGATGAGTTGTTTGGCGACACGACACCCCGATGTGTGATTGATTTTGGCAAGGTGTTTGAACTGTTCCGTTTCACGCCACAAAAACCGCTACCTAACGTTGTGGATGGAAATCTACGCCCGCAAATCGTTGTCCGATGGTCAAATGAGGCAAGCAAGCAGGAAATTATTGATACTGGTTGTTTTGCAGGGAGCAAACCTCGTGCTATTTATGGAGCAGACATGTAGCTCTACAAAGGTTTCATGAGTACTTAGGCAATCATTTTTTTCCAATCTCGCTCAATTTTGAAGTTCCCATCATCGATTCATATTTGAATTTCCACATGACTGAAACAACTGTGAATACAACTCCAGAAATGTCAGACGAGCAAACCATTCAAGTTCTGATCGACGACTCGGTTGATGTTCCGACTAGTGATTTGGAGGGTCCATCTGAGGGACTCGAATCGATCATTGCCCAAGCAAACTCTGGTGGCCAAAACGAGACAGATGGCATTCTGGCCGAGCTGCCCAACGAGCAGGTGTTTCTCGACGAGCTTGCTGTTCAAGCCGAACACTTCGCTTTGTACGGTGGTGATAGTCAAACTGAGCCGATTCAAGAGGAGCCCATTGACAACATTCAAATAAAATTCATGAGCTCAGACGAAGAACAACAAGTAACTACTCATGAACCATTGGAATCCATATTCCAAGAAAGCTATCATTTCACACCAAGCTACCGTCCTGCTTGGAAACCTCCTGTGCTTACGCCCGCTGTGGCGTATGTTCTCATGTGTGAAGAAGGGTTTGTTGGTGCATTTACTGATCGCCAATCAATGATGGATGTTCATGACAGATTTCTCCACACACAGTTGGTTGTGTTTGAATTCCGACTGTCACATGCTGAGCCAACGGATGTAATTTACATACTGCCATACTTGCGTGGTCACATGATTGCTCTCGCAACGAACTCGAAAATGATGCTAGAATCAGTGCAAAAGACGCTCAGCTCAGTTGGATTTGTTGGAGGTGGATCTGATGACTATTTCATATTTGCGCCAAACGAAGTTTGCCCAATGGCATTAGCACGTCTTGAAGCGTGGGAACTATGTCGAGACCGACCTGTTTCGAGCGATGAATCTGCTTGTATTCGGTTTGCTTTGAAGGCTATCGAAGACGAAGAAGCAGAGAGAAACAAACGAATGCAGGGTGCAGACTTTGGCCAGTTGAAAGAGCCACTCCCCGAATCCATGAAGCTTGCGGAAATGATTGTACAACCAGGAGCAATTATTAGCGACATCCGTCAAACGCTTGCAGAGGAAGAACAAGCGAAACAAGAGCTAACAGAAATGGATCAGATGCCCGCCGAAGAATACCAGTCACGCATCGAAGCAGCGATCGGTTTGGCAGGTGAAGACAATCCATCAGAATCGTATTCAGACGACATGTACGATCCAGTTGAACATGTTTCAGATGATGACGAAGAACTAACAGACGAGACGTTCGACCAAAATTTGGATGAATTTTTACATGGCGCAGCTGCTCCACGAGGTTCGCGGTTAACACAAGTTGGACATCCATTTGCCGGTGGGGATCAGACCGATGAGACATATCGGTGTGACATTGAACGTGCGCTCAGGGAGTCAGAGTTAGAATACGCCGTGGAACAGGGAAAGTAAACGGGCAATTGCTTGCACGCAAACGCGCTACAAACGCGTTGCAAGGCTTAATTTTTTTGGTATAAGCATGTCTGAAGCCTTACTCGCAGCAATCATTTTCATCTTGCTCCTGTTTGTAATATTTTGCCCGCGTTATTGCTTTATGGAAAAAAGCAGCGCCAGATCAATCGGCGAGAAAAAGTGCCCGACCAAACCGAAGGACGATAACTAAGCATGTTTAATGATTGTTTGTCGCATCGAACCGATGTCGCAAAAGACTCGGTAAACTGGTGAGAACGAAAACCCACCAGCGAGACGTTTGTGTATCATGCTGCAAATCGTTTTGGCAGAAGAAAAGTACCCGCTACGTTTCGGAAAACCGTCGAGCAAACCAATTTTTTGGTACGTCTTTTCGGCAAGTTGAAAGCAATAGTAACTATTTGGTTTCCGTCTGGAACATGTTATCCATCTGGCAAGCATGCTACGCGTTGAAGGAAATTCGTATCCATGTCGATTGGCATGCAGCGCCCATTTCGTGAGGCGGTATTGTTGTTCTATACTCAATGGTTTATTCAAGAAAGCAACGTAAAGTGTACCGTTAATTGTTTCTAGTCTCGGGACAAGCGGGTTAAGTCGTGAACCGTCAAAGTTAATACCTGGCGGTCCTGGATGCCGTGGTTCGTATCGATTTGATTCAAGCAAAAACAACTCACCCTTAATCGAAACAACTATCGAAACATGTGCGAAAATGGTACCAGTCCAATAAAAGATAATCGGACCGTTAACGTTCGACGTTGACAAAATTATGTCACCCGATTTGAGCAATGAATATGCGGCCGACAAAAGGATGCCAGGTTTAACAAGATCACGTAAACGATGTCTGAAAGTGTCCCATCTCTTTGTGAACGAAAAGACGAACAGAAGGCAAACGATAATTGTTGCCACAATGAAGGCAATGCAAATTTGACCAATCATTATTAATCATTCGAGCAGTTTTTTCAACAGATACGCAGGTGAATTGCAACAACACCATATTTTCGTTCGTCAGCGGCTGTGAAAAATTTGCGATAAATTGCTACCCCTTCTTCGATGGAATGGATGTCAGGCAGCGTTCGATTCAAACCTTCCGAAATCAGGTAGTTGTAAAAACTACCGTATCGTGCAATGTGTGTGATTTCGGTCTGGAATGACACAGGTCCCGACGCCCAAACTATAGTGTCGTGAGGCTGCATTCGGTTAAAATCGCCCTTGCCGAGACGCCCTTCGATCGTTTTTTGTCCGCTGAGAATGTGGTTAAACCATGGTTGTGATACGTTTTTGCGGAACTGCGTCATTGCGTAGCAAATTTGAAAAGCCGATACTAGATACAATTGACACCGTAAATGCTTATTTCACTCGAAGGAAATATTGGAAGTGGCAAAACTACGTTTCTCAGGATTCTCGGCCAACGTTTGGGTGACCTGTTGCCTGGAGTTGAAATCATTGTTGTTCAAGAACCAGTGGAAGACTGGTTAGTTGAATTTGGTGAAACGGGATCCATTTTGGGCAACTTGGGAAATGATGTCAATCGATGGGCAATGACCTTTCAGCACAACGCATTCATAACAATGTTTCGCTTGTTTCGGGAACACAAGGCAAAAGAACGTACTACAAACCAGGTGGTTATTTTTGAACGCAGTGTATTTTCCAGTCGCAAAGTGTTCGCCGAAGTATTGCATGAGCGAGGCAGTATGAATGAAATGGAATGGGCAATCTATTTGGATTGGTTTCATTACTTTGCAGAAGAGATCTGTTTTGACGGTCACATCTATTTGCGAACTGACGTTAACGAATGTTGTCAACGTGCTCGTGAACGTGGACGTGAAGCAGACTCATCGTTGCCACGTGACTATCTACATGCATTGGAAACACGCCATGACGAGTGGTTAATGAGTGAAGGTGGAGCAACGACACCGAGAATGCGTCCAATACCTGTTCTCAAAGTTGATGGTCATCAACCATTCCACCAAGATGAACCCGCAATAAGTGGTCTGTTGGATCAGATTGTTGGTTTTGTTAAGGATTTGCAAGACGAGATCATGCTCGAACAAGACATAGTAAATGGTAGCAGTGCTGATGACGAGGACGAGTCTGGAGCTGATAACGAGTCCGATGACAACGAACCAATCGCATGTGTGGAAGATGATTCAGCAGATGAAGCAACTAGTCGGTTGTTTGATAGCCTCCCGCCATTGTCGACGTGCAACATATCGTAAAAAAAAGTTTGCTCACACAACTATGAACCAGATATCAAACCCATTTTTTTCAGGATCCATTTGAATGCGTTGAACGGAGCCATGAGCAATTGTATTAACGGGTTGTTCTCAAACTTTTCCTCAAGTTTCGAGAGAATGAAGTACGCGGCGGCAGCGAAGATGAGAAAAATGATTGCAAGGACAATGAGTGTTTTTAACATGATGTTCAACTATATCAAGCCAAGGAAGCATTTAACTCGACTGACAATTTGTTCGTATTCGAGATCCAAATGCGATATCGTTCCGTCAACGACAAGAACTGAGTTTGGATTACGTTCGCTACACTTGCGGTACCATGTTTCCAGACTTAAATCAAGCTCCGTCAAATATTGCAGAGTCAAACCATGTTCACCGCTGCGTCCACGGGAATTTATGCGCGACAAACAAACGTCTGGCGGAACTCGAACAAACACACGTTTGTCGACAGGTAAATGTGAGCGCTCCGTCTGATAAAAGTCGCCAGCATACGATTGCCACTGCATGTCAGTGAAATTATGACGCAACGTTGGGGCAAACATGTGGAACCCAGATTGGAATGAACGTTCCATAACCACGTTAGCAAGCGGTTGTTGTACTCGTTGGGTGGCGATTGATTGCATTGTCAAATCCCACTGCGTCATTACCCATCTTTGAAATGGTTCCGTCCACGTTTGCGGATCTTCACCGAACAGTTGCAAGAGTGATTTACCACCCACATGATCGGTTGTCCACGAGTGTAGTGGTTCGTAAACAATGTGTGGATATAAACCAAGTTCGAGATTTTCTGTCATCTCGGCGAGATGTTCGGCGGGCGCAAGTCTGTTCAGCAAACTTGTTTTCCCGGCTCCGATGTTTCCTTCGATTGATGAAATCATTTGGCAGCGAATTACCTACGTGAAGTTTGATTCAAATTTGCTCGAACTCCGCTACTGTTGTTCCACGATTCGATAGTAATGATCAAAATCACGACGCAACACGCTACGAAGATCCAAAGTACCAGTCTGAAGTTGCGTGCGGCGCGTGGTTTCCAGTAAATGGGTGGTTGGGGATGTGGTTGTCCATAGTCAAACGGTGGGTTTTCTGACTCGACAAGAAACCTGCGGTGTGAACTTGAATCAAAATTAGCCATATATTACGTTAGCGTTTTCGTTTTTCGATCTTGTGAAAGACTTTTGAGGTGAGCAAACATTGCCGCTTCAGCGTCAGTAATTTGCATTCGCTCGTACGGCGCAATTTGCTTCTGGTAAACAAAAGCAGTGAAGTCATGGTGAATCGGAATCGGAATGAAGATAATACCGTTTTGCCGTAACGAATGTATCAGATCAACCATTGCCCATGAATGCCACGATATGAAATTTTGATACCAACGAGCCATTCCGAACGCAAAATCGGATCCGTAATACCCTGGGTTAGCAGATTTGCTGATAGTGGTACGCAGCTCGGTCGTTAACCCAACGAAATAAAAGCCACGTTTTTGCACGTAAACGAACGTTCCTGCGCATGCAAACTGTGCTGATGCAATCAATGCGAACATAAACATTTCAATCAGTGGAACTGGCATTTGCGTTTTGCCGTTGTACGGCTGGACGATAAAATGAAACAAAGCAGGTTGACTTCGGGGGATTAACCGTTCATCTCCAACGTTTTTTGGGGGCTTAAATGTTTTGGTTACTTCAGCATACGTACCGTTCAAATTCGCAACACCATATTGTACCTCGTTTGTCTTCTCGAGCATTTTATCGCACGATTGCACCAAATGGTCAAGATCGCAATGTAAACCCTCAAGCATACGGTTTTGTTCGTGTACAAGTTGAATGTACAGTTCAGGCTTAGCTTTTTCCAGATCAGTAACCAATTCGAACTGACTCCACGCTTCTTTGATCTCTTCGCCTTGCATAGATTCGTTGCCTCCGTACATATTGGTGCTGTAAACCCGTGGGTTATTTGACGGGATGTTGAGAAAGCGTACGCCGTAGGACAGGACCCAGCAGATTACGCAAATCAAAATAATGAGAATTAGCGTCCGTTGTTGAGAACACATGAGACCTTAGCTATACTGAAATTGTTTTTGTTTGTAATCAAAGTGTCATGCAACAAACAATCGACATCCGCGTCCAACGCAAAATAAAGCGACCACGATCGGCAGTGGATCCGTTTGACAGAACGTTAAAGATGAGCCGTAAGGAAATTGACCAATTCAGCGATGAAATCGCGCTCCGGGAGATGCGAGACGAGCCAGCCGAATCAGCAACGTTAGACATGCGCCGAGCAACCGCATCGTACCAAATTGCAGTTACGAACAGCTTGATACAGCAAAATGCGTTCGGCATCGAAGGAGCGAAGACCATTATCAATGGTTATCGGCAACGTCATCAGGAAATGGTTACAGAGCGTTTAATGGATGAAATGACGCTGAGCGAACCAAAAAAAGACATGGACGTTGACATTCCGCCAGCATGTCGTGGCTCACGGATGGTTATGATGAGCGTAACAGCGGTGACAAACATGATGGTTACTGATCAATCCGATGGATAGTTTGGCAAGTAGCCTGCCGCAGTCTGATCGATCATTGTGATGTCTCTGTCAACGTCAGAAAGCAAACTCGGAAACATTTTTGAACCTGCGCGGCGCACAAGCACTATTTTTTCGGACGCACGAGTCAAAGCCACGTAGATTGCACTGGGACAAACAGTTGTATCTGTCTTCTCAAAGATGCGGAAATACGAATCATCAAACCCCAGTACGATCGTACATTTGCGCTCGGTACCCTTAAAGTCGAAGAACGAGCCAAACATTATCTTACCACGCGAACTAACAAAGTCGTTTGCTCCACCAACGTCTTTGACACGAACGATCTCATCCTTTGCAGTAAGCCCAACAAGAATTGCAGAGACTGACGGACTGGTTGCTGATGGTGACAGGATAGCAATTTCACCACTTCCGTATTGGGCCAAACATTGTGCAATGATGAGGTTAAGCTGTGTGATAAACACCTTTGGATTTGATGCGCATGTGTGATGTTCAATAATGGCTCGACTATGTCGTGCATTGACCGCACATACGTTTGTAACTATTGGCCACACCATTGGTTCATCGTTAATCTGAATATTGTCCAATGCAAATGGTGAAACGCGCGCAGGATCCGAATCATAATCGAGCACACGTCGGCGCTTAACTTGTGGTGAACCAGGAGCAATTATTGGAGTAAATAATGGGCTGGTAGCTGTTGGTCCGCTGTTAACCAGCTTCAGCTCTTCATCGTGGTGAATGTGCTTGTTGAAAAATTTCACAAACAGTGGCGGAAACCTGAGCGATTGCTTCGAGTAAAACATTTTGTAACGTTTATTGTTCTCAAACTGCGCTTCACAACCAAGCAAATACGACGCATCAGCACCGTTAAACTGGAACATAACTTGTTTTGGATCGCCTGCAATAGCAATTTGCGAGTCAGGTTGTTGGTTGTGCTTTATGATCGTTTTGAGCATCTCGCAAAAGCCTGGCGTAACTTCTTGGAACTCATCGAATAAGAGTGTGTCAAAACGAATTTCTGTTCGTGGTGTCGCTTTGGTAACGTTGCCGTACTCATCTTTTTGCACTTTGCACAAGCTTGCCAGTGACCAGTAACTTTGTACGTTAACCCATTGCGAAATGTTCATCGCACGCATTCGCAACTGGGCTTCCAGTCGTTGGTATTTGGTATGTGTAACGAACAAGATTTGCTTCGAATTTCGTGCCGAGTGGAGAACTAGATGTAGTAAAAATGTGGATTTGCCCGAACCCGCTCCGCCAACAAATTTAACGTTGCGACCCTTTGCAAACGCATCAAACATCTGTTTTTGATCAACGGTCATTGCTGGTAATGCACTGAAAGTAACATCGGCAACAAACTTGCCAACTTGAACTTCATCGACATGTAATCGGATCACTCCGCGCTTTACCAACTCGAAAAAGCACAGCCGAAGCAAACGAACGTCATCTTCGGCTTGGTGAACTTGATTTGGCTCTTCGGCAAACAGAAACCGATACAATTCTTCGAGCTTTGGGAACTTGAATCCACGTTTGCCTTCACGTGTAATTTTGCAAAGTGCAATAGTTGACATCATCGTGCAAATACGTCGTTGACTATCAATTGCATCCATTGCTAACTTATGACGTCTACATTCGGCTTGTAATACTGGTAGATCGAACGCAATGTTGTGAGCAGCTAGTATTTGGCACCCGCGCGCTGCTTCAAGAAACTTTGACAACACTTCTACAACATCACCACCATCTGCTTGCGCACGATCATGCGGTATACCGTGAACTTTTGTAGCTTCTTCGGGAATAACGAAACGTCCGTCAGGTCGTACGAGAAATGTTTGCGTGTCCTCCACAACACACTTTTCCTCCGCACCAAGCGAACCTGGGGAACATATGCTCCAGCATATTTCAACAATGTGTGGTATGCCGTCGTTTTCGTCTTGAACGTCTTCACCGCGCTTCCTTTTGCGAATGAGACCGTCTGTTTCAAGGTCGAACAAGATTATCTTGGTTGACTGCATTATAACTTATATCAGTCATTCCATGGGGTCTAAATGTTTTTTTCATGGCAAAGCGATAAACAGGTGCTGAACGACGTCGGGGTGTGGCTATTAGTACGTCATCTAACGCATCGTTCGACAAATGTAACGCGTTATTTAACGCAGTGCTTGGCGATAACAAATCTTTGGTTGGGAAGACATGCAAATTCCACTGTATCCTATCTATCCACCGAAGCACCATTCTGTAGTCAGTCCATATAACTTCGAAGCCATCGGGAACTGAACACCGTTGAAATGTGGCACCGAGACACGACGTTGACATTTTTACCCCAGACAAAATAATCGATTTGCGAGTTGGATCGCACGTAAATATGCGTTCGAAATATGCAATGTTTGCCGGGAGGCTAAAAACTCTGGCAAGAAACTGTTGAAAACGGTTAATTGCTTCTTTACGCATAGCATGTCCATAACGATCCAAAAATGAGGAGAACTCGTCTTCCGATCCATACACACCGAGTTGCGACCCGTACCAACGTAAATTCTGTTCGGATGGCTCTGTCTTGTCCAACACTGGTTGGAAGCGTTGTTGAAAATATGTCGACGGACAATCGGTAATTCGGGACCCTTTGCATTGGGTAAAAACGAACAAACTCATGTTGGCGGGTTCGTTGGTTGGGGTGGCGAAAACTATTCCGATTTCATTCAAACAACACAGTAGTAGATGGATTTGATTCATTGTAGCAGTGTGAACTTGCTGTTCCGTGACGCATATTGCGTTAATATGATCGTCGCTACAACAACCCTGACGGTTGATCCAAAAACATGGCGTAGCCGTTAATCCTATTTCAGCAGCAACATCGTGAAAATTTCGAAAACACCACGATTTCAGAATTGGAACCACTGCTGCTTCCCCCTCAATTACCGAAACGCTTGACGTTCCTTGATTGGTGGTAATCATGCGTAGTACATCATGTTTTATGGTACTGGTTGGTTCTTCAGAAGTAACGGGGTGTAAAATTGCACCCAACCGAGACGCGTACGCAACCAAACATGTGGTATTAGCCAATGTGGTTAAGTGAAAGGTGAGTGATCTGTCTACTGCAGGAGTAACTGTATTTTTACCTGAACTGCATCCCATAACACGATTGTATAAACCCTGAAATAAATTAAACACCAAAGACAGAGCAGTATTCTGATGCCAACAACACCACCTACTGTTACGAGCCCAACTGCGCCAAGCGAAGCAAGCATGCCAGTCAAGAAGAAGCGACTGCGGCGTAACACAAAAGGCGGAACTGAGAAGCAAACAGATCGTGAAAAACGCGCTGCGGCTCGTGAAAAACGCGTCATCGCTCGTGAAAAACGACGAACAACCGAAACCAAACGTCGCAAACTGGTCCCGAACGATTCGGATGAAAGCGAGGATCCCGATTATGTGCCAAAGCGTGGTGACGCCGTAACACCCATTTCCGAAACAACAACAGACGAGTCAACCACCAGCAGAGCGAATGATGGCGTTGATTCCGACGTATCATCGGTGTCAAGCTCCGACGACCTTCGTCGATTGCTTGGTAAAATTCCACCAACAATCAAAAAAGCGTTGCGTGATGAAAGAAAATATGTGGGTGTCGACTCCGTTGCCGATTCGGATGACGAACCGGGAGCGTTCCAACAATCAAAAGCAGTCAAGCGGGCGCATCAATCGAACGCAAAATTTCAAACCGAGCTCAAATGTGTCAGAGAACAGATTGCAACCAAATACACGAACGCTGATCAAATACTTTTGTCCGACCTTGACGTCAAAGACAAAGCACGCTTGTTTGAATGGCGTGAAGCGTTAGATTTGCTCGACGTTGACACGGTGGAATATTTCAGTCACCGAGACATGATCACGCAAGAGTTTCAAAAGCTGCGTGACATTCCAATGTCCGTCCGCAGTGCGTTAACACAGCTACAAGGACCTGATAAGACACAGCACCAACAAATTTTAGAAAGTATCGTGACCTGTAACCATCCTGCCAACGTACAAAGATTGATGTACCAAAAGTTGAAAGACATTGAAAGTGAGGAATCGGACGAGTATGTCAAAGTAGTTGCGTGGGTTCGCATCGTACTATCCATTCCGACAACGTTATGTCCGCTCATTGCTGACAAAACTAGTTGCCTGTCGCAGTATTTGGTAAACATACGTAATTCTCTCGACCGAAACGTGTTTGGTATGGTCAAAGCAAAAACACGTGTTATTGAAATGTTTGCGTCGATGTTAACGAACCCAAAACGCACCCGTAAATGCATGGCTTTCGTTGGACCACCAGGAGTTGGGAAAACATGGTTTGCTCGATGCTTGTCTGAGTCGTTGGGGTTGCCATACGATCAAATTTCCCTCGGAGGAATTAACGATGTCAGTTGTTTGGTCGGTCACAATCCAACATACGTATCTGCCAGACCAGGAATGATCGTCGAATCACTAGCAAGAATGAAGCACCTGAATGGTATTCTTGTGTTGGATGAGTTCGATAAATTACAAGACGACAATAAAGGATACGAAGTCATTTCTTCACTGCTACACATCCTTGACACGACGCAAAACACAGAGTTTAAGGACCATTACCTCACCGAAGTTCCGATCGATTTGTCAAATGTTATCTTTGTGCTCACGTTAAACAACCTTAACAACGTTGACAAAACGCTAGCAGACCGTTTGACCATTGTCGAGGTCGGAGAATACAAATTTCGGGAGAAAATACGCATGGCAATTGACTTTCTGCTACCACGTATCCTGAAAGTGCTCAACTTACCGGCAAGTCACATCATTTGTAACGACAAATGCATGGTTCGTATCCTTAATTTGACCACCGAAGAGAAGGGTGTAAGGAACCTCGAACGCAATTTGCAAATACTGGTCGAACGATTGAATATTTTGCATGTTCTCAACGCAAACGCGTTACCACTGGGATTAGAAAGCACACAATGTGACGTTGAAAGCGACGCCGAAGTTAACTTTGACGGCCCAAAAACCGACACGACGTCTGATGCAGCCGACGCAACGGCCAGCGCAGCAAACATCATTGCTGTCACGTCTGACGCCGTTACTGTAAACGCAAAAAAAGGAATTTGTGCATACTATCTGCCTGACATTACGTTCCCAGTTCGCCTCACGGAAGACATCGTTGACGCGCTTCTTTTGGATCAAATCAAGCCGAGCTCAACTGAGCACATGTATGTGTAGACGTTCGCCTTAATTAGCGTCTTTTTTGGTTGACCCCGAGACAAATTTGAATTGCCAGTCATAATTGTAACTCGTACTAAATGTCGGCTCAGATCGTTAAAACAAGGATGTCTACTGCGTTGCATCAGATTCAACGTACAGTTAATAATACCCATCCCCTGGTATGCATTCAGGCCGAAGCAATCTACACACGGCTTTTGTACGTTGTAAAAGAGCTTGAATTTCGCCAATGTATGATGTATTTCTCACGGTTCTCCCCAGAAGAGCAGCGACGAATGTGTGGTTTAACTACCGATTTCGGTCTCAAAATCACTCCTGCTTTGGCCAATGAAAAGAGAAAGTATGTTCGAGCCTTTAACAAACTGGGCTGGCTCAGACGTCGCGAGTCAATGGACTGTTTAACTGCAACGTATCCCCATTGTTCACGCATTGTAGAACAAATCTTCACTGGAGTGAATCCCGAATGGATTGACACAGAAGTTGCCAAAACAAGGTGGATTGAAATGTTCAAAGAACGCCACCATTTGTACGAAACAATGCGTGAGCTGACCCAACGAGCCATGCCTGCTGCTCGTCCAATGTGTGAATACGACGAAATCAAATGGGTTGAAACCCGAACCTGTTCAGTTTGTAGGCAACAAGTACCAAGTGTTGACTTTGCGTACTCTCATTACGGTTTACCCGAGCGAAAATGTGCAGCGTGCTCAGCACGAACTTACATTGCTGCATCAAGAACACGAGAAATGTTACAACAAGTCGATCGTGAGGAAAACGCTTTGGGTGACACTGACGAAGAGATTGTAGCTGATCAAGCAGCACTACGCAATACCTCCGAAGACGGCATTGAACTTACAGGTGAAGCAACACCTGTCGATTGGTTGGCGGCAGCACGCTTGGCAAGGCCAGCTTGGGGAGAACCATCCCCAATTCACATTGTTGGTCAAGACGCATTACCTTCCATGCCTCCTCCGAGGGCAAGATATCATCGATCACCACCTGCTCCAACAATTACCACAGTTTCCATTCATCACCAAAGCATTGATGGAATCGAATCAGTTAGTGTGGAGACACGCTCCAAGATTGATTCCTCTCAAACAGAATGGGGTACCGCAGTGACACCTGAGTGTGGTGTTTGTATGGATGCAAAACCACGTAACTCATACATGTTCTGCACGTGTTGCGGTAGCCCAGCGTGCGCAACGTGTGTGCGAGGTATTGTAATCAACGCATACCATGATGTACCACCATTTGGTCACCATTCCAGAAAGGACGTTGTTTGTCCGTTTTGCCGAGCAATTTACGCACATGTAGGCCGCAACGATGACCAACCTGCTAGAATTGATGTACAGTACACGCTATGCGCACATTCAACTGTGCCGGCACATATCTTGACAGAGGATCTCGACGCGTTCCATCGTCGCAAACGTGAAAGTGATCGTGGTGACATTCAAGCAATCCTCCAGGAACTCGAGTAAACAGTTCCCCCACATTTTTTTGCTGGGAAATTTGAATAGTTTTTGGAACATTGTAATTGACCAAAATGCAAGCAAACGTTCAAAGATTGGCGCGAAGGATTGATGAGACGACCAGAGCCGAAGAAGGTCTCCTGTTTCACAACAGTGCGAATGGAACAGCACTTCGTCGGTTGCTGGTTAATTACCGCCAACAGATGCTCGAATTGAGACGACGTGTACGAGTATACATGTTGGTCCAGGATGCTATCTTGTTTCAACACTCCATACTCAAAAACCCAGTGGCGTTGGTGGACGGAATACAGCCTGGTTTCAGCTGTGTTAAGTTCACCGTTCCCACACCGATTAACACGACAGAGACAAAAAAATGGCGTCAACGCATTCGTGAAGGATGGACCGTGGAAGTTTCTGAACGCGCGGCCCATATTGTTTTAATGTTTGGTCTGCGACATCCAATCAACATCATACCGATTGTGTTCGGTCCGAACCCCGAACAGTTAACCCCTGAAGGAGCATTGCAACAAATTCATACGGTTCAGGCAACTCTCAAACGAATTTTTGCGTTAATCCGAGACGCAGCTGCTCCGTTTAATCACATGCTTCGTGTGGATGAATTGTTGCCAGAAGCGATGATAAACGAGACATTAACCGATCCAGCAACTATCGTGTGTCATCGATGTTTCGCACAATTGCCGACCGAGATGTTTCCGAGAACAGCAATTGGTGCCTTCCAAAAGAAATGCGATCGTTGTTTTGTAACGGAAATGAATCGCGCTAATCCTCCAGCAAGAACACTTTTGCCGAACGGAAGAAGACATGTACGCCCAGCCAACAACGACCCCGCAGCAGCAGAACAGCGCGCCGTCGTAACAGCACGTCGTGTTGCTGCCCGCCGAGCTGCCCAGCCAGCCGCTCGACCTGTTCGCAGGCGTCTTTTCGTTCCATCAGATGACGATGAAGACGACGATGACGAAGACGAAGACGAAGACGACGATAATGCAGTGGTAGTTCGCACGGTAGCTGACTCAGATCATGAATCGGATGCTGAAGAAGCTGCAATGGAAGAAGACAATGGTCAGCCACGCCAGATTGTGCCAGCGGATTTACCGGTGTTTGCGGGTGAGCGAGCACCAAGCTCTGAAGACGATGGTCCGTCAGCCATTGCTCCGTTGTTGGAACGTGAATTATCAGCGTTGCGCTCCACATGGGCAGACGATCAAAACCGATGGTTTTACGCCCGCGAAGTTCCGAACTGTATCATTTGTGATTGGGTAGCAGTTGGTGGAACTCGATACACACGATGTGGAATATGTCAGTCAACAATCTGCTGGGCTTGTTGTAGCTCGTTGGAACATGCGGCACTACAGTTGATGGTTGATGAGAATCCAGTGAATGCACCGTGTCCGAATCCTGAGTGTCGACGCACAATTTCCTCATTAGTTGTGGTCGATGGTCGTGTTCAGACCACACGGCTCCACACAGTGGCCATTTACACTCCGTAAAACATTTGAATTGATTTTTTGTTTGCTAATCTGTTAACGTAATGTCGTACTTTGTCAACAACCAGCTACGCATCATCGACGCAAGCCATCAAAAGGTCGCCGATTGTCCAGTGTCGGAAGATCGCTCGCACGATTTGCATCAAATAAACCAGCTGAAAACCGCAAACCGAGCGTTAACCGTTTTGAAAAACGACATGAAGCACGAGATTCTCTTACAATCACTGTCCATAGATCGAGTGTCACTGGCAAAATGGCCAACACATCGATGGGAATCGTTTGTTCCAGATCATCCCTTGTACCACATTCGTTCCAAAATTTGGCGCAGCAGACAGTTACAGGGTTGGAAAGTGACGACCCGCGGAGGAACAGCCTACTGGAGTCCACCAGTGGTTTTGCAAAAAAGAGCCGAACTTGTTTTGGATGGGATTTACATTGATCAAATTCAACCTGATGACCCATCGTTTGCAACAAAGCAAATTGTAACACGTCGCCGACAGATCGCCGCACTCTACCGTTTTATGACAGAAAAACTTGCCACCATGAAAATGGAAGTATGGGGGAGAACAATTAACAACGCCAAAACCTGTCTAGCAACCAGTCATGAAATTCACATCCAGCCAGACGAAGACGACAATAGCACGAGGAGATGTGGTAAATGCAAGTTTTACAGACAACCAGCAGATTTTCCCCGCAAAAACACTGGCGAGTTTTCGGAAACATGTGATGCATGTATGTTGGTAAAACTGCGCACAACACAGTTAATACACGAGCGAGACGATCCTGCTGATGTCGCTGAACAAGCTGTAGGCATTATGCCAGCGCCAGACGCTGCTCCTGCCGAACAGGCCGCAGGCATTGTGCCAGCACCAGAAATGGATGACGAGGAAACAATGATAGTGGTTGAACAATTGCTCGGAGAAGCTGCTATCATGCTTGCTGGTAATCAGTTGGCTCGCGACGACGAAGCCGCAATGCTTGTTGTTGACTAACTAACAACACCACTAACCTCTTTTTTTTACTATCGCCACGCACCACGCAAATGCGACTGTGACTTTTTTGTCTGAGCCGCCTGTCGCTTTGCGGATCCGGTTCGTACGTTACCGTAATGAATCGAAGCAACCGAGTGTGGTAAAAATGAAGACGTTTCGTGTTTGTCACGGTTGTGGAATTTGACCAGCGAAATTACGGTGAGTACGAGAAAAATAACAATCATTGCCAAAATGATCCAGCAGAACAACGCAGAACTGGAAGTAGACATCGTTATGCCTGGTGCGTGAAATTTGACTTCGGTTTTTTAGGAACAATCGCTAGCACACAATGAACGTTGACCTGTTTACTGATTTCGATTACACTTTGTCAAACGACAACTGTGAGGACGGATTGTTGCGACACAACCTTGATCGTCTGAATCAAAAATACGAACCACTCGGTTTTCCGATCAAAATCGTTGACGACTACTGGGCAATATGTCATCAGCGCTATCCTGGAACAGACGGTGAGGTTGGATACCTGCAAGCGTTCATCGAAGAGATAAATGATGGTACGTTGCTGAACGCAAATGGTGGTGCGGTTACAAAAGCTGACCTGTATCATTTTGGTAAAGAAATTGATATTGCAAACGGAGTGTTCGAGTTGTTTGATCACCTGAAACAAAAGTGGAACGGGAAGCTCGGTGGCCCAAATCATCTCCCAATAACCATTCGCATTTTTGTTATCAGTGCTGGGATTGACGATATGATACGAGGTTCTGGTATTGGTGAGCACGTTGACGGAATTGCCGCATGCGATCTGGATGAAAAAGAACCGTTCGCTTCACAAAAGTCATCCGATCAAACACCATTCGTTCGCCACATCAAACACGTTGTAACTGGTTTCTCAAAGACCGCTGCTATCATTGAAGCAGTGAAAGGTAGCGGGAGGTGTTTGAATGATGCCGTTAAACAAGAAGACTACGTGTCACACTACGGCAATGGTATCGTCATGGGTGACGGGTTTAGTGACATGTCAATGATCGGTTACTGTCGCAAGAAGGGAGCCAAAACTATTGGTGTGTATGCTGTTGGCAATGAAGCGTCGTATCAAAAAGCACTGAAAGTGCTTGGCGATCGTGTTGATGGAATCGCACCACGTGATTACCAAATCGACGGACCAACACACATTCTCATTGACAAGTTCATTACCGAAATTGTTGCGCCAGACCGTTGCACATTCCCAACCGAAATTCAGCACATGGTTCGCAAACGACGAACTGTGCATGACGAGACAGTTGAAATGGTAGCAAAGCACCATCGTAGCTGTTCTCAGTGCTGGCCTGGGTCACGAACGATTTTTATCCCACCGTAAAGCTCGTGGGTTTTGTTTTTTGTGCGTAATTCCAAATGGGTCAAAATATCGTTTACATTGCCGTCTTTTTGGTGCTCATTGTTGTTGCAGCGCTGCTAATCATTGCACCATCAATGTCGGGGTTGCAAAAAGGTGGTGATGATAGTGAGTTCATCAAAGGTGTTTCTTTGAACCAACTTTGGACAGGAATACCGTTCAAAGAACCAGTTGATTGCCTGTTTATCGGCACATCACACAACACTCGTCGTGCTGGAACAATTGCGTTGGCTGATTTTCTGTCGCGTTTGATTGAAACCAGGGAAGCAACTGTCTTCACAGCAGTACGAAATGAAGTTCCCGTGATTGAAAAAATGGTCGAAAACTTCCCACAATCACCCTTGATTAAACTCGTTGACTGCAACATTAGCGATCAAGTTGTGGCAGATTTGCGTCAGGATGCGATCGAAAGTATTGTGCTTGATTTTCGATTCTACGGAGCTTCTGGTCTGTCGCAAAATGATCAACGTTACCTCGACGAAGTCATTTTGCCGTTCTTTGTTCGGCATGGATTTACCTCAATCAAACCGTACGCTAAACTGCTACAACCGCAACGATGGCCTCCCGGAATCAAATGTAACAAATCGCTCGTCAAAAAATACCTGTCACACCACATTTCCCGCATGGCAAACATGTTCGAAGGAACGTTGGCAGCGCTCGGTTCGGAGCCTCAAAATCTTGCGCGCATTATCGATATGCTCGAACAAATAATCGTACTGTGTTCACTTTTGACCGATGCGTCATTTCTCAGCCAACTCACCGACGAGCCCGACATTCTGAAAGTTTATGTTGTGGGTCATGATCAGTGCAGCAACGTGTTGCATTTTCTTGAAGACATGTTTTCGATCGAGACAAATCTGCCCTGAAAACCATACTAGCAACATACATAAAGCAATGGAAACCCGCTCGATAATTAGCACAGTTCTCATTATTTTGCTCATCGTTTGCGCCATCGTGATCGCTGGTTATTTCGGTTTGGGATACTGGAAATCGACGCACGAAGGTGGGTCAGAGAAAGTAGTTGATATTGTAACGAGTATTATGGCTGTTCGTGGTAAAACGAAGCCTGATTCAGTTTCGCCGTCCATATATGCGTCAAGCATAAATATTGGCTTCGATACCAACGCTACAAGCGATGATCTTTTCCTTGTGACCCCAAACATCGCCACCTTCGTTATTGATTTGGCAAAAAAGAAGAAGGTTCGACTTTGTTTTGGATGGGGAGGAACTGCGCTTACTGCATACATTGATGCACACCCCTCTCAACCTTTAACCGCGTTGGTTAACAACAGTGATATAGCGACGAGCGGCGTATACCCACCACTCGGTTACGACTATTATTTCATGGACTGCCGAAACATCGTAACTGGTGCACCGTTGAACATAAATCAGTTGTATCGTCTCGCTCCCAAATCTACAATCGATTACCTGTCCCGTGTACATGAATGGGTCAAATTACAATCAGAGAAACATGTGGCTCAAAACATGTTTGATGCGTTTGTAAATTTGCACAAATTCGCACCAATCGACGAGCTATCACAATTAAAAGCCGAGCTGTTGTCATCGTTGTATGCTGGGTTGCGTACGTACTCAACCGAGTCAGTAAAGTTTAATCTCAGCAGAATGACGATGGTCGACCAGTTTAACTCTGAGGATGAAAACAGTCATCGCAATACTATTGAGATCCTTGAAACCTTTTCTGATTGTATCGTTGTCCTAAATTTCGTTTATAATTGGTTCAAGCACAGCGAATCACATGGTGCGTATGACCATGTTTTTATCGCAGATCAACGCTTCATGTCGCTTTTCCGAAGCGGAGTAGAAAAGTCGGAAGGTTTGGAATGTTTGTTAGCACCCACCGAGCATTCACACATGATCGAAATCAGAAAACCAAGCGATATTGTGGCATGGTCGGCTGGCGTCGGTGCGTCGTTTGACTTTGAACGAATAATTTTGTACCCAGCGCACCAAATTTCTAATCATTACTCGATGTTTATTGATTACAACGCACGTGCGAGCCATGCAAACAGTGGTAGTGTAGTGTCAATGCCACAGCTTACCGAAGCAATAGCCAAAATGAGAGCAAAAATTCCTAACATACCGATTGCAATTTTAACCAACTGGAAAGGGTTTCCAGACGCTAGCAATGGCGATCCAACGATAGAAACCCATGTTTTCGATTACGAAAATTGCGTATCACATACAAACAACGCCGCTGTTACCAACTGGATAACACTGTTTGATCATCTTCGAAAGATTGGTAACGGAACTGATCTTGGAGTGTTAAAACGAGTGCTTGCTGCCATGGATATTACGATTTCAGCCCGGCAAATGCTCAATATTGACTATCAATGGAATCAGCTTGATGGTACCCCTAGACCAGCCGATCCCCCCGATGTTACAGTCGTCTTTGATGCACTGTGCGGCATTTACAGAACATTTGTGGACCATTTTCAAAATGATAAACGAATTAATTTGATTCTTTGCGAAGCAATGTTTGATTTAGCTTGTCTCGCACAAATACGCACCCGTCCCGCGGGCGTAGACCGTAAGTTTTTCATCGTGGTTCGCGCCGCGCTCTACACTGATTTAACTCGTAACGCACAACGATTTTCAAACACCGAAGCATGTTTCGTAGGAACTGCCTCTGACGTAGAAATTGTGTTGCCCGATTTCACAACCGCGTTTAACCAACCAGTTGGTGCTCCAGATGGTTTGATGAGCACGCTCGTTGACCATGGAATTCCCATACGATTACAGATAGCAGGAATTGTACCACCCGCACCAGCTATGATACCATTTGTAATACCGCCACCTCCACCACCTCTACCACCACGTCCACCAACACCAGCGGAACAGCTCTTAATAGAACAAACAACACATCATCAGCAACTGCTCGCACAACAGACAAATCAACATTATGAACAACTCGCACAACGAGCACATCAACATGAAGAACTAACTGATCGACAACAGCAATTCATGCACCGTCAAGAAGAACAGCGGCGACAATACGCTCTCGAACTCCAACATCAACACGCGATGCAACACGCGATGCAACATGCGGACAATCAAGAGATCAGACAACAACAGGGAAACATGCAAACGCAGCTCGCACGACATCATGCGGTCAGTCAAGCGATCAGACAACAACAGATAGACATGCAAGCGCAGCTCGCAAAACAACATACCGATCATATGAAGATTGCTCAAGACCAACAGGCCTTGCTACAAAAGTTCATGCAAGATCAGGACGCATATCGGAAGATCGCTCAAGAACAACAGGTCGCACAGAATCGGTTCACACGAGATCCACAGGACGCACTTCAGCAGATCATGCAAACTCAACAAACCGCACTTCAGAAGATCATAACTGATGACCTGGCCAAATATCAACTGGGCGTTCAGCAAACGCGAACGGATAATGAACGACTGCACTCCGAAACAGCTAGAAAGATGGTCAATGCTCAAACAGCTGTGCTAAAAAATCTCGCCAGTGATCAAAAGACCATATTGGAAAGGTTTGTCGCAGAACAATTGGCCATACAGGGAAGATTCGCTGATGCTCAACGGGCCGAACAACAAAGATTCGGAACTCAAATCACACAACAACAAACTGACGCTCAACAGACCGCACAGCAGGAGTTCAAGCGAATACAAGAGGGAGCTCAACAGGTGCTCGTGCAACAACAATCTGAGACTCAACAAGTTGCGCGACAGGAACTCGAGCGAATGCAAACTGAATTTCAGCACACACTCAATGTTCGATTCGCAGAACTGGCACAACCGGCAACAATTTTACAACCGATGGCAAACGTGCCCACGGCGGCAGCCTTACATCCGGTGACACATGACGCGCCCACGGCGGCAGCCTTACATCCGGTGACACATGACGCGCCCGCGGCGGCAGCCTTACATCCGGTGACACATGTGGTTACGGGGACAGACGTACATCCGGTGACACATGACGCGGACGCGCCCACGGCGGCAGCCTTACATCCGGTGACACATGACGCGGCCGCGGCTACAGCTGTTATGCCACCAGATCAACTCGCCGATCTGAAGGAACGGGCAGATAAATTAATTCTGGCTTCTGGACACCTAACACAAACCAGAAGCGACTTCTGGGCTGTGAAAACCTTCTGGGTCAACGCGGGTGATTTGCTTGACAATCTCGAAACAAACCATCCGGGAAAACTGCCGGAAACGGTCAGCGGGGTTACTCAGGCGATGCAACAAATTTACGAGAAAAAACGGACGGCGTTGGGGAGTTTTTATGAGGCGGAATTGGGTAGCGTTCGACGGAAATTTGCGAACGTGAAACAGACCGCCGTCGACACACCAAGCGCCGCAAAAGCCGCCACGGTTCCGATTTTCGAATCTTTGAAAAGGCTAAAAACGATCGGGGGTCGGGAAGGTATGGAACTGGGAGAACAAAGCGTTTTGGATGATTTGTACAGAGAGTTGATCGTATTTATGGAAACCCCCGAGAATATTGAAGAACTTGATGGTGGGGGCGAATCAGTGCCAGACATGCGTGGATCTGGTTTCCCAACGTGGCAGCTTAGCACAAGTGATGACGACGCACAATTCCTCATACTTAACGGAGATCCAAACAACCTAATTGGGCCCAAATTTCGACCTTTTGACAACTAACCAAGCAGTTTACTATTTTTTTTGTTCCGTATTACCCCTCAGTATACCGATGAGCTTGCAAACATCAGTTGATTCGATTTTTGATGCGCTTCGAAGAGCAGTTCAAGGACGTCATCATGATGTTATTGTGCGGCGAGCAGCAGAATCGCTTATTGTTTTACGTGCGAGACATCCCACAAAAAACGTTTTGGAAGTAATAGTGGCGCGGATTCGAACCAAAATCAAAGCACTGCCTGATAACCTCCAGCGTGCTGATATGCTTGTTGCTTTCAACTTGTCCAACGAAAATCTCGTTGCCAAAACCATACCACCTACGGTAACGTTTGTAAAAACACCACTAATAACTCCAGAAATAACGCTTGCCGAACTTTTCCATATTGGCGAACAGTTGATATTGCCAACACCCAAAATGATCATGAAAGACTTGTCGTACCGCACCGCTTTCTGTACTATGGTTGGAATTGAAATACTGACTGGTCGATTGCCAATGGGTCTTGTTGAGACTGGTCGCTTTGAACCGAGTCAAGGATGTAACGCTTTTGCCTACCACATCAAACAACCAAAAAGATCGAAGATACTATACCCACCCGAATGCATCATTGTTTTGGGAAGTCTCCGAATAACTGAAATTCAAGATCGGCTCAGTGCCGTAAAGCGCAGCTTCCAATTGTCGGGTAATCGCGAGTCAAAAGTTTTTGATCCCATTCTTGAAGCGACCATCCGACGAACCTGTTCCGAACATCTCACCGCAAAACTGATCCGAATTGCATACGCTTTGATTTGCTGGGAGAAATATGGTGAAGCGTCGGGGTTACCAATTCACTTGTTTACAAACGCGCTTATGCATGGAGAATTGACCCGTGATACGGATCTTCGCCAGGTGTTGCACATGGAACGAGGTGACCTCGAAATTCCCGTTAAACCTTTTGTAGCTAACTGGTGGGGTGATTACGTCAGGGACCAACAATTGGCAAGAATGAGCATGGCCTCGAGAGACAAATTAACAAATAGGTATCACAAGAAAAAAAGATGATACGGGTGTCGTGATTAATTGACATAACCGAGCTTTGCTCAGCTTTATTCGTGCCAAATCACGTGAGCAGCAACTTCCAGAGGATAAAACGACCTCGGAGTAATTAACTGATCATCAGAATGTCCACAGACATGGCACGGCAACGATTCGAAGCGGCCAAAATCTACGGCAAGGGATAAATTTCTCAAACGGGCGTGAGCCGCCCAGAATGGAGATCGCCCCCACATCCTCTCACCCGTATGATTGTAGGAAATGCAATTCAAATTTATTGCAGCAAAAAAAAGCGATACGGGCGCCATAAAACCTCAGCAACTGGATCTAGACGGAATCGTCATGGACCCAGGCGCTCAAAATAGTCATAATCTGACCCAGCAATCCATATGGCAACTGGTCTGAACACGTTGAGAGCAACGCGAACTTTTGCGCCCGTATATTGTGCGGATTAAATGTTAAATACCTATAATGCCCTTTTGGATAATCCTGCTGCTTATTTTCGTTGTTACTATGGTGTTGCTTGCAATGCAAATACGGGACCAACAACAAGGTGGCGCATCGTTCGCTTTTACTGCTATCGAGTCGTTTTCTACTGTCGTAAACCCGTCAGGACTATGTCCTAGCTTCATGATGATAGGTGAAGATCATACGGTCGACGGACATAACTCGGTCCAGTTTGTGTTTGATCTGGCAAAACAACCTGGAGTTGATTTTGTATCTTTGTACAACGAATATCGTGGTAGCGTGACGCATAAGGTTCAGTCAAGCATGAAAACGGTCGACGAGCAGTTACATAACCACCCAGCAATACACCACAAACAATGCGATCCTCGCGGTGATCTGGTTTGGCGTGATAACGTTCGTCTTCGTCAGGAACCAACCCCCACATACACTGCGGCAATCAAAAAATGGATGCGACGTGTTGCCGAAGGAACAAACTTGTATTCGGTCGAGAACCATAGACGCATGTTTGACCAGTTGTATCATCCCGATCATGTCGGTAGTCCGCTTCACGGGTTACATCCGAAAGTACTTAACTCAACCATATTTCAAACTATCTTTGACAGATCGCGGACACGCAACTTTGAAACGTGCTCGCGGCATGAGCTCGAACCGTTCAGGTGGTTATCATCAATTATGGTTCCGTCGGTTGAGATTAAATTTCTCGGCGACCTTTTGTTCTACGATCCGAAACCGAACGAAATTATTTTGTTCATGCTTGGCGATTACCACGCTCGATCGATTCGCCATGTGTTAGCTGACATGTCAACAATAGCAATCTGGAAACCTGGTGAGACAATACCCGATTACGAAGTGCTTGTCAAACAAATGACACATCAAAAAAGTGCTGTGCTTACGCCCGCAGCGAACGATGTGGTGGCCGATTTTTGGGGCACGTACGACCCGTCTATTCAACCGCCATGAGCCACGCAGTAATAACTTCGTCGTTCCTTTTATTGCGACGCACATAGCCAGTTATGTCGGAGTAACCGCGGTTACTACCAGTTCGATGTTTTACTGGCATGGGTGGAATTGGATTTCGGAGTATTTCATCTCTGGTGAGTGTTTGTAAACGTTTGTCCGTTATTACTAAGAGAGCTTGTTTGCTTTGGTACTGGGCAAGAGCGTCTACCATCCAATCAACACGAGCTGGTCGATTACGTACCCACGTAGCTTTGGCACGCTCACATTTGTCAAGCAACTCCTTTTTTTCTAACTGTAACTTGTCGAGCGAATAGCACCAATAAACATTAGTCCACTCTGGCGCGCTCATCATTTGGTTGAGTCGGTAGTTCAGGTAACAGAGACGTGCACGTGTCACGTTCAACTCTGGGATCGGACAAGTGCGACGATACGCTATCTTTGCACTTACTTCTTTTATGCCGAACATCAAACGAGTTCGGAACGCTGAAAGTTGTTTTTGGGTGCTAACGAAAGCCATTTGGAGCGAGTTGCAAACATATTTTACAATTCAATTTTATCAAACAAAAAATAAACCCACCAACCTGCTGTTGGCGTGCAATCGACACTACCAACCTGCTGTTGGCGTGCAATCGACACTACCAACCTGCTGTTGGCGTGCAATCGACACTACCAACCTGCTGTTGGCGTGTTACCGTTGCCTGCCTCGGAACGACATAACGACGTTAACCAGGTCGTTACAAACAACCATTGCACGGTAAAACGCACGTATTGCCAGTCGAATATCGCGGTGTAAACGTGGATGGAGATCGATCGACCAACCGATCGACAGATCATACATTTGCACTACCTGGCCGTCAGCAATAACGATTTGATTCGTTTGCGGGATCACAATCAATGGATACGACGGATCGTATTGCTCGGAAAGGCGACGTAGCGGGTAACCCGTTTCCGAGTCATAAACTATCGTACTACCCCACTCGCGAACATCAGTCGTGACAAAACAGCACGCATTCGGGACAGCAACAATTTCTGTCGAATCCGTTTCACGCCAGTTGCTTGTCCAATCCCACAACATTGTGTTTACTCGGAACAAACTTATTCTGTTACGTTTGCGGACCAGAAAAGCGTTCATCAACGGATCGTACACGACCTGACGAGCTCGGAAACATGTTGTCGTCGATTTGATTTGACCGTTTTCAACAAACCAGGCGGTACCGTGAATGTTGTCCAAAAACCAGAAGCAAACGCAATTAGGTAAGAAGAAAGTGACCCGTGAATATTGTGGTGGATCGACGTTAATAATGTCTTCAGTTTGCGTTTCGACGTTAAAAATCGTTAGCATGCCATTCATGTTTTCGAAGACAACGCGCATGCCGTCAGGTGAGACCTGCGCTCTCCAATCACCAGTTACTGCTGTGTTGAGCTGTATGGTGTCACCAAGTGGATGGCAAAGAACTGGTCTGTTGCGATGCATGGCGAGAAACCAACCAACTTCTGTTGTGCCAAGCATGAAATGATTTTTTTTGTACGATTCAAGGTCACCATTCAACGATCGCATTTCGATACCACGACCCTGGTCGGTTGCCCATGCACAGATTTCATTGTACATCATGAAAGGTTTTGAGACGGCAAACCGTGTCTGGATTGTTTGTCTAACTTCACCAGTTGCGGAGTTGAGAGTTGTAATGGTTCGGTTACCCTTTATTACAACAACTTTGGTAATAGGGTCGTACGCCATGAACGATACGTACATTCCACGATCAATTGTCCACGTGGGTTCTATGGTTACCATTGTGATGAGGAATTGGTTCAAACATGATCGGATCAAATATTTCGATTCGAAAAAAACACCAAAAATCCGCCTATTCCGAAAAGGACAGAACCTCAACGCGAAGTGTTCCATCCTCGTAGGAAGCTTTTAAATTGTGGGTTGGGCCGTGGAGGTTTTCCAACGGACCGATTCGAATAACCAGAAACTCGCCTGATATCAGTTGATTGACCCGTTCTTGGGTCAGAGTAAATGAGTTCTGAACGGTTTGTGTGGTGTCCATCATTACAAAATGGATGTTGGAAGCCCAGCATTCATCCGTACTTTCTGTTCTTGGTCGACTCGTGATTGTCCGACGGACATCCCGATTGTAATAGGATATTTGAATGCTGTACGGAGACGGATTCGCAACGCATAACGAGATGGGGTCTGACATGATGCGGATTGCTATGGGAAAGTGATGTTCATTTTTCTACAACGCAGAAATTTGATTTCATCGAGCTTGTGTCAATTCCTTACTCGCAATGGAAACAATCAAATTAGTTGCCGGAGCGCGAACTGTCTCGTATGAGTCAAATTCCGGTGAAACTGCAACGATAAAGGTTACCCATGCGGGAGAAATGGCTACGTTTGTTTTCCCGCAACTGGGCGACGATTATCAATATGTTGCCGAATCATGCTCAGCGTGCATCAAACCTGATTTCCAAATAGCAAAGCTTGGGACTGTAATGTTACCGGGAACAATTCTGGCCAGATTTACCAACTGTCGTGATATCGGCAAAGAAACAGTTGAATCTTTGCCGACGGACTCAAAGAACTTGGAATCGTTGGATGTCCCAACATTGCAAAAGAAACCATAGCTGACATGTTGGGTTCGGGAAGAATTCGATGTCTCACTTTAACCAACGGAACTCGCCAAATCGTTTGTTCCTTGAAACATAGTAGGGAGATTCAGGTGGTAACCAGGTTCTACGAGGAAAGATTCACATTCGTTTGTCCTCGACCAGATAATTTACTCGACGTTGCCGAGGTACTTACAATGTGTATTGAAGAGGGCCGAACAATAGCAAGCCTTGGAACTCTGGTACTACCACGTGCGTGTTTGATCGAATATTCGGATTGCCACAGCATCGACGACTCGGTGGTTGAGTTTCTACCCCGTGACGTCAATACGGTCAGGTTCAGCAAATGTCTTAACATAACAGACGCAATCATGGTCAACATGTATGTCCCACGGGTTGAGTTCAAACATTGTAACGGACTAACCGATGGGGTTGCCAAACTGTGTAAAGCGCCAGTAAAATATGTTTCAATAGACCAGTGCGGTACCGTGACGCAAGCAATAGCCCATGCTGCAAAGCAGCCCGCATAATATGGAGGAGAGATTTAGCCGTTTTTTTTGTTGAAAGATAAATTTGATCCGGGACAACATGACACAACCTGCAACAGTCATGAATAATATCTACACCATCGTTGTTGCAGAGACTTTGTGGTTACTTCGAGCTTATCATCACGATCTCGGTGTTGCTTGTAGACCATTGCTGCAAAGGTTCTGGCTGTTTACCAAGACGCGAAGTGGTCAGATTGTGGTAAGGCTCGGGTGGAAACTGCTCGATACAATAATCTTTTGCTACTACTTTCAATGCAATGGTTGTCGACAGTATTTTGCTCTGGACATGCCTTGCTGGGTTAATTTCAAACGCCGAGAAGAAGCATTGTGCAGGACGTGTGGAGCAAAAAATAAGATTGACTACCAAGCTTACAAAACCACTGAGTTGAAGGCCGGTCATGCACTGGCACTCGCAAACCGGACCAAAAGTCATGGACATTTTGTGGCGTGGCAAAAACTAACAGCAACTACAATCAAGTTGCGTGTCACATTTTGCGTTCGGTGGTGTCGAGGTGTCGAAGAAAACGGACACATGTGCTGGCGGCTTGGACTCGAGGATGTTTTACGCAGCGTTACCATGGAAACAAAGGGTTGTAATGTCCTTTTTAATGGTGGTATTGCGTTGGCACATACAAAAACATACGAGAGACGGTTTACTCCGCAGGTTTTACATAATGAAACTATCGCGTCAATTCGGACAATCCGCAACCAAAGACCGAGTTGTCAAAAGTGGAATTCAAGTCCGCGCGTCGTCCAAAAAGAGAAAAATGCTGCAGCGCAACGCGTAATACAACTCGGCAAACTCGCACGCCAGCAAAACCAAGAAGCCGCAGTGACCGCACGCATACGGGGCGATCATACCCCGTTTAACTGGGACATGTCATAGACGACTCACGCTGCTTTTTTTTGACACAAATTTGATCCACATTAATCATAATACAATCAAGATGACAGTGTACATTGCAAGCATGAATTGTCGTGGAACGTGGGCGCAGGCGCCCGCAAGCGCAGCAAAACTCAATGTAACTAGCGCACAGGCAAAAAACATGGCACGTCGAGATTTCAGCCCGATGTCACCAGTTGAGGGAACTTACAAAGGTTACTGGAATTTTGAAAGCTATTGGCAGTCAGGAAAAGTGTTCGAAGACATACCGCATGACACATCACGAACATGGTGGCTACGAAACTGTGAAGCCAAACGTCGTTACCCAGGATCAAAAGACAAACGAGTTCTGTATGCTATGTTTGATCACATTAACGAGCCACTCGACTACATCGAGTCACGCAAGCAAGTTTATGTCCCAGAATATTACGATTTGATCAAAGACCGTGAGGCAACGCAGCAATGGCAACATCGTGTTGCTCATGGTAACGATGTGATCATTTATGATTTTGACGGACCACGCAACGCCGACGGCAGCGTTACATGTTTGCCACTTGATCGCGATCTGTTAACAGCAAAGCTAAACGATCCAGCAACACCATTTGGGCATGGCTACGTTGTCGGCGCGCTGCTTTTGGGAATACATTACGATGAGTTTGTTCGATAAAAAAAACAACCTGCACCCTCTGTGCAGCGTTGCCAAAATGTTTTTTGCTTTGGGGGTTTTGGATAAGCCCGTACAGCATACTTCGAACAATTCAAAGTCACTGCAAAAACGCATCCAAAGCCTGGTTGAAGTCTGGTTACAACCGTCCGTGGAACTGCATTACGACACCAAGCAGATCCTTGCAGATTGGTAGGACTATAGCTACGTGGTGAAATGCCCTGAGTCCGTCTTTGTGGGTTTGTTGTAGGAAGGTGTCCTCCGACCATGATGTAATGAGGTCAATGAATTGAGGGTTTTCACCACTCGAGCATGCAAACGCTCGACCCCCAATCATGAGCCAACGACAAACTTTTGACACCCTAACGGTGCGCACAAGCTGACCAGTTCTGTACTCAACAATATATGTGAAGCGGGGAGTTGAAACTGCGAACAGATGTGCACCATCAATGGGGATTAATTGGGACCTGTTCTCGAATGTTTTCTCCCAAACAACCGTGCCGTCAAGTTCTACTGCAGAAATGATTGTAACGAACTCACGATCGATCAGCTCTGAGCGCCTTACGATGATCCTGTTGTCGTTTGTTGGGTCGGCAATAAAGGTATGGGTGTAGAAGTATGTTCGAACGACCCTGGCAAGCGAATCTGACGCGCTGATGAGGAGGATTGGTGAGTTTCGGTCCCCGCTGTCTAACACGCAAAATCGACTTCGCGTTAACGGAGCAACAGTGAAAGTGGGCATTATTAAGTCGATCACGGTTTGTTTCGCAGTTGCGAGTTCGAAAATTATTGTCGCCTCTTTACTTCTGAACAGCAAAGCAGTGAAGTCGGGAGTAACTTGGGGCTCCATCCAAACGTCATCCGCGAACATACTTGGTATCCTCGTTCTCAGGCTTGGCCCAACAAACCATAACTCGTCACCATCGAGTTCAAGCAGACACCCGTTGTTAAACCAGAGAGTTTTCGAGGGGTTCTTTTTAAACTCGATCAATCCTTCGACAGAGCATGAGCCTGAACCTTCGAGGCAATCGAACCAGCAGATATTGCCAACAAGTCGAATTTTTCGCAACAGTTCTGGAACCTCGACAGTAGCAAGATGAGTGTCGTTTTTTAAACTGTAAAAGCTAATTGTTCGCCCTAAATAGGTGTTCACATAGGTTCCTGTTTTGACGTCGACATCATATTGACCACAAATGAAAGCTGGAATATTCAGAAGAGTCATATCCGAAGGTGGTTCGGCTGCCATGTCTTAGTGGTAAATTTGAATTCGTTAAGATGAATTACTTTACATCAAAAAACGTCAAATTTCGTTTCCGACAAAAAAACAACCTGCACCCCCTGTGCAGCGTTGCCAAAATGTTTTTTGCTTAGGGGGTTTTGGATAAGCCCGTACAGCGTACTTCGAACAATTCGAAGTCACTGCAAAAACGCATCCAAAGCCTGGTTGAAGTCTGGTTACAACCGTCCGTGGAACTGCATTACAACACCAAGCAGATCCTTGCAGATTGGTAGGACTATAGCTACGTGGTGAAATGCTCTGAGTCCGTCTTTGTGGGTTTGTTGTAGGAAGGTGTCCTCCGACCACGATGTAATGAGGTCAACATGTTGTGTTGCCTCGCCGAGTTTGAACATAATCGCTCGGTTTAACTGCTTTGCTCCGAGCGAGTACCATCGACCAATATGGGACCAACGACCATTCCGCGTGTTGACGCTGTACATGGTTTGGCCAGTTTTACAATCGAGCATGTACGTCAATTGACCAAGTACTGCAACAAACCACGGTGCACCAATTCCTTTTTGAATGCTGTGCATGCGACCACTGTTCGACCAAACACTGGTACCGTCGAGCCTCATCGCGGTAATGATGTTCTGAGTACGGTGCTCAACACGCTTTGTGTGTTGTACGATGAGGAAGTTAGTTAACGGGTCGAAGATAATGTCTTCTATCCCGTAGAACTGTTGAATGTTTACACCGTACGGGGGCGACGAGCTAAGGATGGTAACTAATTGGTTAGTACTCGCACGACTGTACGTGCAAAACTGTCCGTCTATCAACGGGACGAAGGTACAATTCGCCCCACCTCTTCTCGTATCAATAGGGGTTCGGTCTCCTGTTGTGAAGTCTAAAATTACCGCATTATAACAGTATGTGACCAACAAAGCAGTGTTGTCGGTTGTTAAATAGGCTGCACACATAGTGTTCAAATTGAGCGAATCTGGCAACTCTTTGCGTTCGTTTGGTCCAACAAGGCACCATCTGTTGTTGAGCGCTTCGATCCGATGAGTTGCGTTGAGCAAGTGGAATTCAGAGACACCTTCTCTGAAAACAACCGTTCCGTCAATACCACACGAACCTAAGCCTTGATAAGCCCTAAACGAACAAACCTCACCATCAAATTGGAGTTTTTCCGCTGGAAACGGAATGGTAATGATAGCAAGTTTTTCACCAGTTACCAGGTTGTAAAACAGAATCTTTGAACCGCTGCCGACAATTGCAATAAGCCCTAGCTCTGTGTTAATGGCAAACATAGTGAATCTGGGAATCGAACTATCCGAAGAAGTGTGAGTTGGTATTGCTGCCATGTCTTAGTGGTAAATTTGAATTCGTTAAGATGAATTACTTTACATCAAAAAACGTCAAATTTCGTTTCCAACAAAAAAAACAACCTGCACCCTCTGTGCAGCGTTGCCAAAATGTTTTTTGCTTAGGGGGTTTTGGATAAGCCCGTACAGCATACTTCGAACAATTCAAAGTCACTGCAAAAACGCATCCAAAACTTTGGAGGAGCTCTAAGAGCACCATGAGAGCACGTCCCAGATCCCGCAAAGGCGGTATGGTGCAGCTGCAACAGGAAGCGCTGCCTGCTCGATTTCCATAGCGGCGGGAGGTGGAATGACCTCGGCTTCCATAGCGGCGGGAGGTGGAATGACCTCGGCTTCCTCAGTTTCGAAAACTGGGATGGACAGCTCGTCTTCTTCGGCGATGGCGAATATCACTGGATCAGAAGTGTGTGAAATTCGCATCAGCTCGTTGTCTGATATTGCCTTCAATGATCCGTGGCATGGTTCGAGTTGGTACTGCACTTCACCTGTTACGCAGTAGTGTACCACAGACATAGGACCGTTCAGATCCGAGTGAACAACAAACAATGGCAATGGTGAAAGTGACTCGACGCTGCCGCCGCTCGGCAACTCGACAGTCCACACCCTTGCAAGTGTGTTCACGTAGAGTGCAGTTAGTAGGTAGTTGTTGCCATTCTTGTTGAATCGAACCAACAGAAAGTGAGTTACGGGGCAGTAAACACAAAAGTCAATCCTTTGGCAGCTGAAATGGGTGGGAGTCGTTCGCCGATCTGAAACGTCGTACATCAAGATCGTGTCTCGTGAATGAGCGGAGTCAAACACAACAACTGCGAATTGGGTACCAACCAGCCCATATAAACCTTTAACAGTCAGAGGAGTAGGCAACGTAGTCTGCCAAACTTGCCCTTTGTCAGAGTAGAAGGCGAGCTCGGTGGGACTCAGCTTAGTTGCCACGCAGCTTTCAGTGCACTGTACATCACGACCTAACTTGAGGTCTGGAGTAAGATTAATTGGCTTTCTGTCTTCGTAAACAAACATCAACTGCTCGCCCACAGACGCAATGAAAGCGTTTTCTCCAATGTGACGAAGGATAGACCAGTTTGGCAACGTCTTTGTCTTGCCACTGTAACAGTTGTACACCAAGAATTTGTCCGGGCATTCGACGTAAACGTTTCCAGCCTGGTGATGAAACTGTGAAAATGATTCGGCCAACACAACTTCAGTGACCATGCCCGTGTTACCAATAAATTTAAGCGTTTTGTTGTCTTCTCCACGTCCGACAAACTGGCCTGTTGCGATCATAAATTGATGAAATCCATGCTCCTTTGGAGGGAGCGGGCTTACAACCAGTTTTCCTGACAAGACACGATCCATTGCTTAGTGGTAAATTTGAATTCGTTAAGATGAATTGCTTTGCAGCAAAAAATATCAAATTCCATTTTTTGATAAAAAAAGGATATTGGGGGGGGGGTGGACGCTTATGCCTGGTCGGGGGGTGTTATCACGCTCTCTTCTTTCTGTTCGAGGTCGGTATAATGCAACTCAAGGTCGTCTGTGAGAACAACCATTCGGTTCGAATGTCTTGGTCCAAACGAGAACCATGAGCCTTCAAGCTGGGTGTCAATAGTATGAACAATCTCCCCAGTTTCGAAGTCGAACATAAGTATCATGCCGTCATACGCTGATACGAACAGGCGTGCACCAGCAACGTGACGAATAGGACCAGTTCTGTCCTGTTGAGTCCAAACAATGGTGCCGTCAGGTTTCACTGCAGAAATTTCACCTCGAAGAGTTTGTCCGCTTACGTAAGTGTATCGCACGACCAGATAGTCAGTTACTTCGTCGAAAATGACGGATTTGACATCGTAAAACGTCCGAACCCTCGTAACATATGGCTCGGTCACATTGACAATGAAAAGTGTCGTGTTTCCACTTCTTCTAACATACGCACAGAACCGACCCCGTGACATTGGAATGGTAGTGTAGTGGTTAGTTAGGCTTCCCGGTTCAATTTTAACCTGGTTCATGGTCACGAGGTCGTAAAGCGTTATATAACTGCTGTGTTCTAACATCAAAGCGGAGCAGTCGGTTGTCAGATGAACCATGTATGTGTCGCTAAACTCAAGCGAACTTGGCAACTCCGCGCTCTTGCCGAGGCCGACAATACGCCTCTTATTTCCAACTCTTTCGAAGCGATGTTTTGAATCGAGCTGGTAAACTTTTGCGTCACCGTTTCTGTAATCGATCAAACCGTCGGCATTACACATACCTCTGCCAGTGGTTGTTTCAAACGAACAAACCACGCCAATGAGTTGGACAGTTTTTATTGGCATTGGAATGTCAACAGTGGCAAGCACTCGATTAGCTATCAGGTCGTAAAAGCAAATCTCTGAGTCGCCTCGAACCACCGCAGCAACAGCCGAGTTTGTGTTAATTGAAATCTGGTCGCGTCCATTGATTGGGATGTTCAAAGGAGTAAAGTTAGTCATTAAGCTTAGTGGTAAATTTGAATTCGTTAAGATGAATTGTGTCAAGACAATCCCAATCAATTTTTTTTGGTCGCAAAAAAACATCGAAAGGGGGCTTTATGGGGTTCCCAAAAATTCCATTATTGTCAGAGCCAGGTCTTCGCAAATCGGTTTCCGACGAGCCGCTCTGAAGAACGCGCGCACACTGTTACGCTCGTAACCTCGTTGGAAATGGAACAGTGATGGGTGCCATAAACGTGTGAGCAGTGTGTTGCGCAGAGTGCCATCTTTGAAACAGACAAGCATTCTGTTGAAACTGCTCAACGTAACTGCTGGACCAAGAATCGGCTCAGTAACAAACATTACGTTGCCTGTTTTGACATCAAACACGTGTGCGTGGTGTGGCGTCATGTTAACGGCGAACATTGACGAATTTGCTATTGGTGTCAATATTTGGAGTATGCCGAGCTCACGAGTCCACACTGATGAGCCGTCTGCTTTTATCAGGGAAATATCCAAGCGAAACATTGCAAAGCCAATCGACTTGTGTTGTATGATCAACCCGTCGGTACTTTCGTCATAAATGAGATCGCGGATCGAATAATACTCCCTGATCATCTTTACTGTCGAGAAATGTGCGTCAATGATGAAAATCTGAAAGTCATCCCACTCTGATATGAACGTCGACGTGTAAGCACAAAATTTGCTCTGTGACATTGGTACTATGCCTGCGTTGGTCATCATGTTGTGAAAGTGGTGACTAAACTGAGTACCTGTTAACAAGTCAAACGCGTCGTAATCTACGCCAGATTTAACCACCAAAATAGCACTTCCGTCAACTGTAATTTTGATGTTCTCCACAGTGTTAGCGAGAACGTTCGGTGGGATGACGTGCGTCAATGGTACGTTTGGATTCTTTAACACACGCGTTGGCATGGTTTTTTCCAGATCAACAACACGATTACCTTCAATGTAGAACCGAGACCCTGGAAACAGGTAAGAATAAACGTGCTTGATGGCGTAAAATCCACCCGACGTGCACGTTCCAATGTCACCTCCGCGTGTAAAAACGCACGTGTGATTATGGTAACGGAGCGATCCTGGAATGATTGGAACTTGAATGGTTGATACATGCTGATCGGTTTCCAAGTTGTAAAAGTGTATTTCAGGGTTGTGCCAGCACACTGCAACCATCGAAGAAACTGGATCAATGGCGACATAGCAACAATGTTGCGTCGGAACATTAACAACGGAAAGATTACGGAATGTCATGGCGTCGATTACTGGCATTAAAAAAGATTCAATTTTGCGCAGCACAGAAAATTGAACCTGTTTGTCTGGTGTCAATTCCATCAAAAATGGGTAACTTTCTACCATTCCTCACTGCCAGGAACGATGTTTTTGATAGTCAGATACACGACAGGTTCCGACGAACAACTGCAATAAATGGGTGTTGTGATGGCGTTGGCGTGCGGAACACAACGGATCTAATCTACCAGTACGTCATTCCACACAATCCGCTTGGTGTTTCGGTGTCAATCAACGGGCAAAAGTTGTGCTCTGGAGACATCGTTCGCCACACCATTTTTGACGAAATTGGCATCATTGGCATACCACAAGACGGTGGTACTTCGACCATTCCGACCATCTGGTTTAAAGCCGGACTCCGTTACAAAGAAGAGTTCATCTACCGTTTTGGTATTCCCGAAGATATTGAGTTACTTGATCCTAACAAACTTGGTGTCTACCAATCCGAAGCGAATGAACTACAACAACACATTGCGTCTGTTGAGCGTCGATTCGAAGCTGGAACTGTGCTCAAAAACTATGCTGGAGTCATGGGTATTGTGTCCGAAATGCGTAACGGAAACACTCCAAACGTGTGGGTTAATGACGGAAAAAAGTTCTTCACAATGTCTTGGCAAGTGTTTGCTCCGAACGACGAAGTGAAAATCCTTTCTGGTCGTACCGACAGGGTCGCGTTTCGATTTCTGGAGCAGCTACGCACGTACCGCTATGCCGCAGAAGCGTCAGCAATAGTTTACAAGTGTTACAATTTGCCAAGCGGAGATGGTACGATTTTGATCAACTCCAACTTTACAGACTGGTTCGCAAAGGTTACTTACAACGAGTATGGCTCGATTGAAGTTAACTGTTGGAAGAACGATCCCGATTCCAGCTATCAGATGGTTGAAATACGCAGCTTCGGCGTGCCTGCCGTTGTTGGTGAATACTAGATGGCTCTTTGATTGTTTTTTTTAGAAAATTGAACCACTTTCACGACATACAATCAGCAAAATGACCTGGTATCAAATCGAACCTGTCGTGCAAATAATCGTGAGCTTTGTCAGTCAGGAAGATTACAAAGCCGCTCGACTCGTAAACATGGTATTTCTCGGTGAAACGCCGACACAGTTTCGACTCCCGTTGTCATGTCCTCGGTTGCAAATAGACATAAAAAGTGTTTACGGTCCTGTTTTGTTCGGCGAACTTGTTCCTGAGGACTTTCTTACACTGTCGGCTCAGGCACTCGAAACTATGTCATTGGGGCAACATGAGGTTACCGCAGGTGTCGCAGAAAGCTTGCTTCAGTTCACCAATTTACGGTCACTTTCGATCACGGTGTCCAAAAAAGTGAGCCGTATTTTGACCGATGGAATACCGCTGTTTACTAAATTGGAACGGTTAAGCATCCGGTGTTGCGACAATCTGGTTGACGAAACAATGATGAACTGGTCACGATTTACAAATCTTGCCCACATTGATTTCACTAACTGCTGTCGTTTGACAGATGAGGCCGCTGGGCACATATCAGTAATATTCTCCTTGCGAACCGTGAACATGTCGCACACCAATTTGTCAGACGTCGGCGTTGCACTTTTGGCTGGCCTTCCACTTTTGCACAGCATTAGCCTGAACAATTGCTACAAGCTGACGAATATTGCTGTTATGCATTTGTCCAAGGCAAGAAATCTGACAGACATTGATTTGAGTTGCTGTAATCATCTGGGCGACACCTCGATCGGTTGGTTGTCGTTTGCGCCAAAACTGCAACGAATCAATCTGATGGGGGACAAAAAAATATCGTACCACGTCGTTGATGCGATGCTTGCCTCGAAGCCAGACATTCGTGAGATTTTGATGAGCATTTGTCACCCCGTTCCAGCAGGCATAAGTTCGAAGATAGTTTACCGAACCTTCTACAGCACGTATGCGGAGGCATGCGCAACGCTTGAATAAGCACACGATGGCATCCTTTTTTGTGTAACAGATTTGAATCGGGTTTGTAACTACCAATTGCTACTACCATGGCTCAGTTTGATTCCAACAAAGCTTACGACAGGTTTATTTCCACGGATGGAGACATTCCACCCATTTGGGACTACGTCTCGGTCAGAGCACAGATCAACGGTACTCCTGCGCTGATTGATGCTGTTGGTCGCATTAAGATGTATGCGCCTATGCTGAACGAAGAGGATCGTGACACTTGCTCAATTGACCAATATGCCTTCTTGCAGTTGGGAGTAATTTCGTCGGATCGAGACGTTCACAAAGATACTCTTCGCGTTCTTACGAGGGGTGCCAAATATGAAGAAGGTCGAGATTTTGTGATCCGTCAGACGGGCGAAAACGGCTCTAATGTATTTGCAGGCCCCCAGGCCTGCGAATCTATTGCACCCGAAACTGACCCAACAACGGGTGTGGTCGCAGTTGACAGGCCACGTGGTGGACAAAGAACGAAAATGGTTATGGTTACACCTCCAACATTTATTGAGTGCCTGATGCGTTCACCGAACACACATTGGTATGGTCGCGCGTTTCTGTTTGTGCTCGGAAGTGTTGACGCATACGACTCGTTAACACGGCGAACTGCTATGACACGCATGGAGAGAGAAATGCAAGCAACACGTGATGAACTTGTCGCAACGCGCGAGGAGTCACAGACACTTCGTGGTGAACTTGCTGCATCACGTGAAGAGTCGCAAACGCTTCGTAGAAGTCTTGATGCAACGCGAACAGAGTCGCAAGCACTTCGTTTACGTTTACAAACCGCCGCACCATCGACAGTAAACGCGTTAGAATACCACGTTAAAACAGAGCATTTTATGTTGCTCCGAAGTCAAGTACACCCTCTTGAATGTTGTTTCGCAGCAGGTCAGGCATCAAGTATTCGCAATGCGAGAATCAAATACGCTAAAGAGCTGTATGTGAAACACGACGAAGTAATTACACCGAACAAAATTGTAACACAGCATCGTTTGATGGAAATTGTACCATACGGCATTATTGCTAGTGTGTCTGGTCGCTACATTACATTGTGTGTGGGTAAAACACCCGAGGACCTAATGGTTCACATACGAGCGGTTGCAACCGAACGTTCTGTTGAAGCTGCGACATAAACAACCATAACTACATTTTTTTGTCAAAAAAAAGAGTGTCGTGTTTGCTTACCATCGACCACGGAACATCATTGTGGTCTCGAACAAGTCATTACAAACAGCGAGTTGAATACAAGCTTTGAAAAACGATCGAGTAATGCCTCTTTGCATTCGGTTCTGTGTCCGATGTATTTCTACATTCCATGGAATGATTGCATCAACATGACGAAGTCTACTATTTTCGTAAGTAAGTACTATTTTCGTACCTGTGAGATACAGACGGTACGGAATTGGATTCCCACCAATGGTAAACAACGCTTCGTTGCTATCAACGTCATAAACTGTTGTTTTGTCACAACTGAAAAACGTCGAACACAAGACAAACATAGACGAGTTTTCGATCATTTTAACTGCTATGTGGTTCCCAATCGGCATCGACCATTTGGTTTTGTGTGATCGGAGCGAAATCGAAGAGACCATGTTTTGCGATTGGGTAATCCAGTTAATATGGTGTATCAAAATGTTGTTTCCAATCTGGTCGAATGTGATGTTAACCACGTGACGAAACGAAGCAAGACGGATCGGCGTACCTGTCGTAGCCTTTACCAACATAACTGATTCGAACGCCGACAAAGTTCGATTAACAATGGTTATGAAACGCCCTTCGGTCAGTGAGAAAACACGTGATCTGTACGTGCGCCAACCATAGTACTGGTCATGTTGCGTATCTGTTTGGAGGTCGATTGTAACGTCCGTTTTGCAATCTTTGCCCATGATTAACGCGCTCCCGTCCAGAGCAAAAACAGGCTTTTCCATTTTCCACGCAACTGATCGGATAAGTATGAATGGTTCCTTCCGCAAACCAACTGCCCAAAACTGACCACTCCCCCCATTCGTGCGTGGAATTCCCGATGATAACGACACTTGGAATCGACAATGTCTTTCGGCAATTATGAATGGGAGCTTATTAGCTTGAATAACCCTGCCTTCTTCTTTTTGGAGCTTGAGATTTCCGTCGATCGTAAGCGAGCCGATAACTGCTTCGGACATGAACGAAAGCTGCTTGTTCCCTAAGCAAAACTTCGCAGGTCTTGTTCCGACGTTAATTAAGTGCGCTGGTTTGGTAAAGGTAAGATCAACGAGAATTATCCCTTCGCGGTGATACGTTGCACACAGTAACGAGATGGGATCAACCTGGGTTGACACATCCGTCGCAAATTCGACAACTACCGGCTCCAAGTTAATGAGTGCCATGCTAGCGGGGAATTGGCTTGTCTGAGATCACATCAATTTTCTTGAAGGCTATTTTTGACGATCGGATGAAAACGATGTGTTCTTGTTTGATTCAATTCCGCCAAAATGTTTTCAAGATCTCGCAAAGTGGCGTCGAAGGACATCGAAATGACGATGTTCAGCCAACAGCCAAGACCCGCAGACAAACCCGACATTCGTATCGTTCTTCAATGCGTTTTGCTTCACATGAAAAAAGTAACACGATCGGTAGCGGGTGAAATACCCGGGAGCACTACGTAGACACCTACGTTTCTCTTTCGAGACCGATTAAAACATCAAGCTCGTCTGTCGTGGGCATAGTGGTTGTCGTCTTGCTGAATGTTTTTTTCCATTGTGCCTCTGTTAATCGCTGTTCGAGGCTGGCAATGTTTGCTGGATGAATTACAAACATCGTTAACCCAGCGTCATCGTTATGTTCAATGGTAAATGTAAGCTGGAGGAACAGATCAATTTGTTCTAACTTGTGAACAACACGTTCAAGTGGCGGTAACGTCTCATTATCAACGAACTCGCGCTCAGAATGCTCCCACATTTCACGAATCTCGTCGACCGATTGATCATACCACTCGGTTTTTCCACTCAACTCATTTTTCACGTCGTTAGTTAAAACGGTTAACATCTCCAACAAACGATCATCGTTGGACGCTTCGTAATCGTGTTCGTACTCGTACTGAGCATCAAACGCACCAGCATAAATCTGTTCCAGCTCGGATATGTCATCCTCGGATATATTCAATTCATCCATGTGACTTTGGAAAGTTTCTACTGGGCAGCGGGGTGGTTTAGTGATCAAATTTGTGTAAAGCGACACCGAAAACGACTCGTCGATTTCGTCGATGAATGCACTAATTTCGGGAATGCAGTTCGGGGTTTCAATGATGACTACTGGGTTTTGCTTGCCATGTTCGGGCGGCGTAAGCACGTGGATTTTGGGGACACTTTTTCCGGCGAAAACCGCACTTCCGGGTAGCTCACCGCCGAACATCGGCTGGGTGGCAAACGCCACAACGATGGCCAAAATAATGAAAAGAATAGTTATGAAAATTCCAGCTTTCATGATATGTCACATGTTGAACCATTTTTTGGTCATGGAGAATATAATCATGGATCTGCCAATAGTCATCCGATTCGCAACTGGGCGAACATTCGAAATCACGAGAACTGCTGCATGTGGGCAATGTCAATATTTCTCCACGCGACTCGTCAAAACAATTTCCGGCGACACGGTAACACATGATGGTGACACAGTGTCGCTCCACGTCCCCAAAATGCATCAAGCGTTCGAAGAGTTGATCATGCCATTTTTGCTCGGGTACAACATAGGCGAATGGACAGTTCCAAAAAAGTGCATTGACATGACGGAAATTAACAGCTATGGGTTAAACACATGGCCATACCGTTTTACTAACCAACCACCCGATTATCTGATAAAACATACAGATAGTTTTAGCCGAACATTTGAGTGTTGGCTTGATGCCGACGCAATCACACATAATTACAGCTGGGTGGCGGGATGGGAACCAGTGTCAGATTCGACACAGTACGGGCGTTTGCTGTTTCATGATCTAATCAATCCGTATCAAGGCGATAAAGTTATCGAATCTGAAACTGATTTTTACGAACTCGTAAAAGCGTCGGTAGAATATTACAGCGGCGGGCCGGTATTGTCCGACCCAGAGTTCGAGGATTTGTTTGCATCGTGGATTACGACCGACCCATTCGTAGTGGAGCTAATTTCACGAAACTATCGCTAGGTGTAAACGATCCTATATACACCATGATTTCCGCCAGTTGGCTCATGATCTTGCTTATTTTGGTTTGTCTGATTGTATTTTTGTTGACCACCCGGTCACGATCAGAAGGTGGTGGCGGAACTGTTCGACCATACATTGACATGTCGGAGCTGCGGGCTATTCGTAGCGACAAATACAACTTAATTATTGTTGGTGTGCCGAGAGGTGTTTCAAAAACAATCGATGATCCACATCAACGGCCGTTTGGAATAATAACCAGGGGACTTGGTGGAGGGATCTTTTCCAGACCAGATCTCTACTTCGAACGTCCGACCGACTTCGCGCCACCGAAAAAATCAGCAGCATATGAGAATGACGCACTCAACCGTTTAGTCGAGTCGATGGAACATCATATCAGCTCTCCAGGTAATGCCCTAATGGGGATTACATCTCCACACGAAATTCGTGGTTTGACCGATTTCAACGGGGCCAAAATGGGTGATGAAGAATACAAAAACGAACTTTTGAGTGTTGCAAGTGCCGATGCATTTTCTCCCGAAGGTATGTTTGAATACTTCCTGAACCCCTTGATTATCCTTGAAAATGCTGACAAAGTTGCACCCACCGTTTCGTTTCGCATGTTTTATGACCAACTCAAAGCACGACGAGTTCGTTCGGGTCACAAACAGTTCCCAAATTGGCCAAACCCAACCAAAGAGTATCACGACTTGGCCCCGTTGATCAAACAGTTTCGTACATATCACGTTATGCTCAACGCAGATTACGTCGATCTTCAATTTTACTACCAGTTCACGCTAAACAACCGTTTCGGCATTTACGTATGTAGACCATATCATGCACGAACTGTTGCCACGATCCTGATGGGTATTTGGAAAAATGCGCAATCAATGCGTTGGATTCCGCAAATCGGCGATGGAAAAATACCACCATCGTTGCCAGTTGTTCCGCTCGATGATTTTATGAAATGGGCAAAGAAGGGATCTCCGTTGGTCGGTCCCAGACCATACAGTAATATCGACCGCGTATCGTTGTACAAAATCGACCGTCAGTTAATTGCCACGTTCGATGTTAAATGGGGTAGTACAGATTACTTGTTAAAATTTGCGAAATTGCTTGTGCAGTACAAAAAACCCGTGGTAGTTCTCCTGGAAGGTGATGCACCGCCCAAATGGCATACTATGGAAACTAACGGAATGGTTGTTGTTTCGTTCACTCGCGCAGAATACGCCCCAGATCTCGTAACCGATGTTGAAACGGGTAGTGAAAGCCAGTCTGCAATTTTGGGTATGAGATTTGATGCGTTTTGTCTCGGACGGATTGAAGCTAAACCTCTTGGTGGTTTGAACGGTGATATGGTGTGGATAATCGTCAGGGCAAACAGTGGGTTTCGCATACTTGACGGTGACGCAAACATTCCACAACCGTTTTTCCAATCATCACCAGATGATACGGGAAATACAGAGTTCGCAGTACAATCATGGCTAAAATTTGCAACCGAATCAATCCCGCCACCAAACGAGGCTGATGATCTTCCAGCAGATCTGAAAATAGACAAAAAAATGTACGAAGATAGTCCGCCAAACGACCAGATCACGTTCTCCGATCCATCAAGTGCACAAGTCATTCTTCCCCCAATTGTTGCATTGCAAAAGTCTTTTGTTCCGAAACCAGCCAGCAAGTCATGGTGGTAAATCATTCAAACTGTGCAATAGTCCACACCAAATCAAATGGAATGGGCATGATCGTACCTATGAAGCTCAGTATTCTCATTTGCAATCGGAACTGTTCTGAGAACATGTAGTGAGTATCACAATTCCAACTCGTTGCAATGTTGAAAAAGGCCATTTGATGATCACCCTCAACAACAACTCTGTTGTCACCGATTGAAACGAACTTGCCACAACGAAAAGGGTTCGCCAACGTTGCCATGCACACTCCGTCGTTGTGTGAAAATACGCGAATGATACTGTCAAACGACATGGTAATGGTTCGGGTACAATCTGGCATGAACGCCACGCGGGTAACGCGACCCCGATGACCAACCAAAAGTGACACACGCAAGTTCGTGTCAACATCAACAATTTCAACTTTGCGATCCATGCAATTGGCAACCAGTTCACGACCCGAATCAATGATCGATGGAACTGGACCATATTTTGGATACCCCAAAACAAGAGTTGGTGCGCCCGTTTCCATGTCGTAAACATGGGCATGATCTCGCTTGAATATCATTATTTTTTTGCCACCAGACAATGAAACAACTGGTTGCCGTCCCTCAATCGGTGTGAACGCGTATGGGTGACTGAACACACGCACACACGTGGCAATATCAAACACAGCGAAGAATTTTCGATCACCGGATGCAAACTGACGGTCATTAAAGGCATAGTAATAACTATGAAATGTTGCATCCACTTTGGCTATTATGCTACTCCCGTTAAGCATGTTACAAAGTTGCACGGTATTACCACTGTGCATGAGGAACGTGGTCTTGTTGAGGCAAATTGGTTCTGACATGTTTTTGAACCGACTGATTTCCAGACCAGTATCGAGTTGGAAAACGACAACATTTAACTTTGTGCTCACAATAACTTTGCTACAATCGTCCGTGAACACGCCGCTGTGAACAGTTTCAAATGGCAAATCCAACGAGATCATGCTTTGCGTGGGGTAGTCCCAGACAAACCTGCAACAATCATGCAACACCTGTTGGTTGGTGTCCGAAAACCAAACTTTGCCATCTTCGTCGCACTGGTAATCACCCATGTCAATCGTTTGACCTTGAGTGTTGCGGATACATAACGGCTTCGTTGACACAGGGATTAAGCTTGTAGCAATCGATCTGCGGGTACCAACGTAGGATAGTGTTTTTTCTACCTTGTGTGGGGGAACGTTGATCTCATTTTCAAACATTGCTCGCTTTGTTTCAACCGATTTTGCATGCGCAATGTTAATCATGTCACGATCGCGATGTTTCCAGCAATGCGTTGGCGCACCATTATCTGGACCATAGACTGCTCGTTGACCGCAATGACATTTCGAAGGCATTTTCTTTGGGCAAATTGCTTTGACAAACTGATTATCAAATTTAAAACGACTCAGGAGGTGTCAAACAATGTCTTCAAAGTTACTCGAAATGCGGTCATTTAAGACCGAATGCTCAAGTCCAAGCCAGCGACTCATTGTCCGATATCTTGCTTACCATGACGAACCTGTAATCAACTTGATACAACCAAATGATTGTTTGCGCTGGGGTCATCAGGCAAAATTTCCAAAAGATGCACCCGAACAGTTCATTCGTGAACGTTGGCCTTTCCCAATACAACTCGTATCCGAAATGGTTATTTGTGGCGCTGATGACGCCGTCGAACGAGCGCTACGAGAGTCACAACGTGCTAATCCTCACTCACGAGTTATTGCTTGTTCGTACCAGATCCGAACCAACAGCATGTACAATGATGGTTTTGGTTTCATAAACAAGCTCAAACTAGTTGTGACCGACTCCGTTCGATCCATTCGCGTTGACGCAATTGAGTTATTGGAGTTGCGTCAGCAGGTCGACATACTCAAAAAAGAGCTGGAAGAAGCGCGTGACATGTTTGCTCTCATGAGTTGTCCTTTGCTCACAGCACAAATTACTGGCGACGAAATTGAAAACAGGCGGGCAATCGAACTCGGCGAAGACAACGAGGCACGTCGTTTGTGGGCGCGCGCACGTAAGTTAAATGACGCAGCAAACATGGCCGCGTTAGCACAGCAGCTCGGCGGTGAGCTTATGTTTGACGTGTAATTATAAAACGCTGAGGTGCTCTGCAAGGGGATTCTCGATCGGTGGAAATGGACTAGTGATTCGATCGGTATCAAAATCCCCGTTAGCATCTGACGGAGGAGGAAGTACGATTGAACCGTCAAAATCAAGACCCCATGGAGGCTCGGCATCAGTATGAGTAAATGCTTCCGCAGCACGAACGGAATCGGACGACATCGTAGCAGATGGTGGGGGTTTGCAGGTTAGTAATTCAGCGAGTGAATCGCCACACTCGCGTAAATCAACGGTCGAGTCGTCTAAGGATTTTGTCATCGTTCTACCTTGACTTAGCAAATGACGTTTGAGACTAACTATACTGGATGGATGAACGACAAAAATTAAGGTGTGATAGTTACTGGGGGTCCAGATCGAATAGATCATTTGAAAAAGTCGGTTTATTCCCTCGATTGCTCTGAGCAGCCGGTCAGATTCGCAGATCCCTTTCGGATCAAACGACATCAACTGACAGCGTAACATGTTAATTTTATCGAAATCGGGACGGGAAATATCAAGCCCCGCACAATAATCCATACATGCCACTTCCCAACTAGTTATTTCATATTTCCAAACACCCTCCTCGGGTATGACGAATTCTTCGTCCGGGTCAATTCGTGGAGAATTTCCGAACACTTGAGCGTAGAACTGTTTGAGCTGCGGGTTCGGAATCCAATCAACGAACGAGAAATCAGCTTCCACCCCAGGAATGTCGGTGTAAACAAAAGCGCGTGACAATCCCTGAGTTTCGCGTATTGATGCGAGCAACTGTTCACTAGGTTTGAAAGATTCGATAACGGAAATTTGCATTACTGGAAGTGTAGTGCTTAGTTGTATTGCGGTCGGCGCTGTTTTGTCGAAAATGTGGATTGCCGACGGTCGCGACAGTTGTATTTTTGGAGAATATGTGACGTTGTTAAGCGATGCAATCAATTCGTCTTCTCCTGGACACATTTCACCACCTTTCCACGTTTGAACCGTTACGTATGGTTCTAATGCGAGTTGTAAAGAGAAACTATGTGCTTCGCCACACAATAAAATCGAAACAGTTTCTGGGTTCGAAGCTCGTAGTAACAAATTTGTCAACATGTGCATTTCTACCATCCCGGCCGCAATAACACTGTGCGGCGGAGTTTGTTCCATTCGATCATGATCTTCGTCATAATCTGGATTTGACAACCATTCGCAAGCTAAATAATTCACATCCGCGATTCGATTGTAAAGTTCGTGAAACTGACTCGATTCCAACGCTCGACGAATATTCATCCCTTCAAACACGCGGTTGTCAACAGATATCGGGCTTCCTGGGGCGTTGGGATGGTACATGTGGTTAAAAATCTTGCGATGACCATCTCTATCCTGCCAAAGCGGATGATCGGGACCGCCAACAATGTCGGTCATCCATTGCTGCACAGCATACATACGTGCCGATTTCGGGGTTATATCTTTCTCCATGCGAGGTCGAAGATCACACCTGACAACATTAAATTCGGCATCAAATTTCGGAATGTGATCAACGTACTCCTCGATGGAAACTGGGCCGAGCATGTTTCCCACAATTAACGTTGGAACCGGTCTAATGCTCCGCGCGGTCGGCCGTATTTCGACGTAGAGGACAACGTTTTTCACGTGCTGAATTCGAGATATGTTCCGCAAAACCCTCAGTATGTCACGGGTGTAGCCAAGCCCTGCCGTCCCAAAAGAATGATTTTCTCCGAAGATGACGAATGCGGGGATGAAGATACTGGCACCAGATTTTGGCCGAACAATCGTTACAGTTTGCCCCGGCGGAAGCCGGAATCCACCCCCTCCCTCCATTCTGCCTGTCGGGAGAATAAAAAAGACAGCAAGGACGACAGCCAAAATAACCAGAAGAATAATCACGAGAACGTTCATCGGAAAATTATACTAGAAACGAACAATAGTTGTCGGTCCGATCCCCAGAAGCGGCGAGATCTGTTCAACGAGCTGGAAAACAATATTTTTGGACGCGGGCGTATACCACATTCAATGCCAAACTGCTTTGTGTTGATTTTGCTTGTAATTTTGGTCGTAATTTGCGCCATGATGTGGTCGTTTTTTACGCCATCCCGGCAAGTGTTTGGGGGTGGTGGAATGACGGTGTCGGGTTTGCTCGAAATGAAATTGATACGTGGAAAATATGACGATCAACAGATGAGCGTGTTAATGCTCGGGATGAATCATAATGGAATTGTTTGGGGTTCCAAAGCGCAGCAGTTTAGCACCCCGTCTGATCTGACGCGAGCAATTGCTGACATTGGCTATCCGGTGAACATTTTTATCGAATACAGAGACGCATTGGATGACCACTCACTTTTCACAAGCGATGGTACTACGGATATAAAGCGATGGAATGATCGTCATCATCCAGAAAATGTTACAGTGATCCAAACTGAAATCAGGACCCAGGGCTCGTTCGGGCTCATTGTGATCGGCGATTATGATTTAGGAACCTTGAGGACCGAATTCAATATGTTTCTTGCGAACGACAAGTACACAATCGAGGGGCTTTACGATTACTACATTCATCCAGTAAAGCTATTACCCGACGTGAACCCTGCTTCGTTTACTTCCCAGTTCCTAAATTTTTACCACATAATACGAAATTCACGTATTCGCCAGTTCCAAGACGATACATGGCAAAACCCTGTTAAAACCCATTGCTCCCCGCAAAATGCGTTCAATCACTTTCGCTTAGTGTGTTTGAATATTGCGCCGGACATTTTTGATTTGGCGAATTTTTATCATTTCACCAGGGTCCAAACCGCCGGATGTATCAATATTTTCGCAGGTGGTGCCGCACATACAAATCATACGTACTCGGTGCTTGCGAATATGTGGAGTTCTTCGCAAACTTTGCAGTGGGAATCCAGATCGGCCGATGAAACAATGTCTGTTATTAACGTGGCAGATGTCAGAAAAACGGCTGGCTGGTTGCTCGACCGTGCCGTCTCCGTGTTCGAAGAAATTGAATTTATTGCCTTATTCCGAGATCCATGTCTTGCACCCTTGATATCTGTGAGTGCCGCGTGGAACGGGTCACATGCGGATCAAACTGCGTATTTTCAAGGGTTCATCCAAATGCTTTCAACTACAGGGATTGAAATTGACGTTATAATGGATGATGATTCGCCAACTACATGGCAAACCTGTTTGAACGGAATAGAAAACGTACATGTTATTGTGCCGAAAAGATCGGAATACGCCGAGTTAACCTCATCTAAAAGTGATGGTTTAACAAAACAATGGCGCGAAATTCAAACCAACGCTTTCGATATTGAGCAATCCAAATATCTTGTGTACGATCACACTTTTACAACATTGTCGCAACATGTCATGAACATGCGGCCCGGTGACGATTACAGACCCGGATCCAAAAAATTTGACCAGTGCGGGATTTTCACGTACCTTGCATGCTTCGATGAATTTTGCTACTTATACCTTCAAAAGAATCGCTCGGCTGGCCTTGTTGTGAGCGTCCGCGCTCAATATTTCAACTTCCATGCTGCTAAAAATTTCCGTCGGGTCATGCCATTGCAATTTCAAACCTCATCAGCGCTTGGATTTGGGGAGGGATTGTTTCAAACTGAAATCAACAAACTGCTAGGCAAAGTTGCTACGCCCGGTGTCGAAATACATGCTCCCGATTCATTGCTGTGTTCCACTGCCGCACCAGTACCAGCACTCAAATCGCGTCCAATAGATTACACCCCCGGAGGTGTCGTTCCTGAACCACCTCCGATGGAATTTGTTGTTGATTTCAACCTGACATCAGCGTCAATACCTCCAATAACGCAACTTGAATATAACAAACCACTGATTTACGTGCAGGCTCCAAAGACGGACGCTGAAATATTGTACGGAACGGAACAAGAAGAACGGAGAGTTCGTAAAAACATAGCTTCGGACGAGAAACGCGACCGTGGTGAACTGGTCGAAACCCATCTTCGTGTTCTTAAAAAACGGGAGTTGAAAAAGGACAAGATTGAAAATCGGCTAGCCCGCGAGAGGGAGCGAATGGTGTTAACGTCGATGGGCTTGAGAACATCTGAAATAGCAGCCGAACATTCGGAATGGATCGAAATTGAACGCCAACTAAATATGGCCCGTTCTAACGAACGAGTGAGGCTGGCTGCAATAGAGGATGAGAGGCGAAATGAAGAAAAACGCAGAGCTCAGGATGTGGAGATGGAAAACCAGCGTTTGAGAGAAGCCATGGCAGAAGAAGAGAGATTGGCCCATTTGGCTCGTCATCCAGATGGGAGCGAAAGTGATATTAGCGGTGACGGTCAATATGAAACCTTGAGTGATGCTTCGGATGGTTAACGTTCCCCGCAGAAAAAAAGTCCCGGCAAACAGCTAGTTCTAAGGAAAAGGGGCCACAATTCTGGTAACATCAAAACTTTCATCCAAAGCGACCGTTTTTTTAGTAGGAGTTGCAATCGATTTAACGCTCCCATCAAACGTTTCGCCCCACGGAGGGGGTCCATCATCTCGGGCGAAACTATCTGCGACCGCAGTGTTCGAAACAGGAGGGTAGATTGTTTTTGGTAAACCAATTGAAACTGATCCTTTCCTTCTTGCTCTTATCCAGTCATCAATCAATTCTTGCGGACCCACTATCCCTACTCCTCCCTGTTGCGTATCTTTTATTTGATAAATTAAGCTCCTCCTTTCCTCGTCTATTAGGGACCTTTTGAGGCTAATATAGTTCGCAGGGTGGACAGAGAACAAAATAAAATCGTACCTTGCGGGATCAATTCGAGTAAACATCAGCTGCAAGCACTTGTCGATTGCTTCCACCTGCCGTATTATTTTGTCTTCAGGAGGCATTCCTTCCGGCAATTGCAGTATTTCCACAAATTTTTGGACGTGTCCAGCAAAACTTATTACGTCGTCCAAGCCGAACGTCAAGCAAGTGCTTCGCAACGAATCTATTATTTTATCAGTTTCAATCGCCGGCGGAGTCTGAACGCGGAGCGCCTTAAACTGGATATCGTGGAGATTCGCAAAGGCGGAAAAGGAAGTATCATAAAACAATTTAAGCGCCGGAAATTGCTCCAACCAATGAGAAAATGAGAAAGATACGTCCGTAGCGTTCGGAATGTTTGAGTAGATAAAAAGTTTTACGATGCGGTTCAGACCTTGTTCTATGGCAGTTGGTTGTTTTTCAGATTCAAGAATAATGATTGCCACCTTCTCAATTTCGTGTTCCGAATCCAGGCGAAAATCCACTCTTCCCGCGGCCAATTCTGATGCTGGTAAGGGATGTGATACGGGTTCAACTGTTGTTTTTTCGGGCAGTGTTGCTGGCTTGGGACGTTTTGAAGGTTTTGATTTCGGCTTTGGCTTTGGTGTTAAACTTTCGGACTGTGCTACAGATTCGTCTGTTGCCGTTTCGGACTGTGTTGCTAGTTTTGGCATCGGTTCTCCGTGCTGTACCACAGGTTCGACTGGTACTTTTTCGGGCCATGGAGTTGGTGCGGGTTTTTTTAATCGGGAGACTTCACTGAAAAAGTAAATTGCCGAGAATTTCGAAAAGCGTATCGTCTTTACTTCTGTGGGGTTGTCCCCGAACAAAAGATCAACAAGCTGATACTCGCCCAGACACAATTTACCCATTTCAAAAGTATGCTGTTCCAAACACGAAGATAACGTTTCCATCATATTATTGCGATGACCGTCGCCACACGCAAATATCAGCACTTCCCCAGGAACAATCGGACGCTGGAACATGTTGAATAATGTGAATATCTCCACAGTACTTAATTTGATTTGACTATGTGGCACATGCGGTCTTTCGATTTCAGTGGCCGTCCAACTGCGACGATCACGCTTGGCGCCGTAATAATTGGAATTCCTAAAAAGAACGTATAAGTCTCGAAATTTCCGCGAGTTGAGAATTTGGGGATCGAAACCTCTTTCAGGGTAACAGACGACGTTCAGCGGGCTTAATGGGTTGAGCGGATGGAACGCATGATCATAAATTTTGCGGTGCCCCTCTCGATCCTGCCAGATCGGATTGCCTTCACCAACAATGTCGGTCATCCATCTCTGAATATCAAAGAGATGTTGCGAAGGAATGGATGTTTTTAACGATTTATCCCGAAAGTCGCATCGAATTTTTTCAACTTGACAATCGACACGTACTGCGTGCTCAAATTTGGCGTTAGGTTTCTCATTCAACGCCATTAAGGAATTCACATTCGAGTTGCTGCCTCTACTCGAATAAATTGCGTTTTTTTCGGCGAACAAAACAATCTTGGAAACCTTCGGGTTTTGGGATATGTTCCGAACGATGCGAACGGCGTTTCTGGCAAATCCTGCATCAATCATTGCCGTGGTGTGTTCTTCACCAAATATTAAAAATGGTGAAATGTTGGCCAACGGTCCTATGCCCCGAACTATTGACACCGACAGATTGAGAGGTAGAAGGAACGGTCCGCCACCTTCCATCCTGCTTGTTCGAACGGTGAACGCGAGCACAACCACGGCGATCAAAATGATCAAAAAGATAGCAACTAACCCTTTTGCCGACATGTTTATACAACAAAAAACAAACACTAACCATCTAGTCGCCATGCGGCGCTGATGGCAATCCCAACTGTGTAATTAGCTCTTGTTTCATTTTTTCCCGCTCGACCAAACGATCAGAATGCCATTGTTGTATTTTTGCGTAGCGATCGCGAATATCGGTCAGCGCATCGTTCATTTCCTGGACAACTAACTGACGGCAATCTGCTTCGGTCGATTCCAAATTGTGAAACGCAGGCGGAAACAAGGTCGAAAGGATCGTTGCAAGCTGCTGTCCCTTTTGCGACAGGTGGTCAACCTCGTATTCCAATGCGGCAATACGCGCTGCGAGATCAGGACCGTTTTGTCGAAAATAGAAAATTCGGATCGGAACGAAATGTGCGACAAAGCTTTGCTCGAGCGAGTTACTGTTGTTTGAAACGGTTGCTAAGATTGTAACATTGAGTGAACCGTTTTGTAAGAGGAAAAGTTGCCAGTCAGGCAGTTGTTCCAATAACTGTGTGTGTGGTCTCCACCTAATTACATCGTTCGGTCCGCGGGCTTTCAAAAAGCGGCGAGCTTCGCATCCTTTTACGCCGGCCATGTTGATCATAATCGAATGGTTTCCAGATATTTTCCAACAGCCGATTGCTTCTCGAATTATCTCGAATTTGTGGTCGTCAGTAATGTCAGAACGTCCTTGACCTTTTCGCAATCTATCTTCTCGAATTGATTCATGTCGGGATCTCGAAAACCATCTGGAACTAACGGAGCCGACTTGTGGGTGACCGAATTCATGCATGTAAATCCACGCGTATTCGCTATCTCCGATGGTAAATAGGTGCATGGGAATCGGGCATGCCATGATCTAACGAATTGGAACTATTATTTTGGTATCAAATTTGAATCGGTCCGATGATAGTCAATCCGCGCCCGTATTTGTGACAACATGGAAATCGTACCATCATCTGGATCATACAATGCTCTTTTAAATAACGCCGACGTTCCGCTACCCACGGAGGAAGAATATGTGGAAGAGTGTCGGCGCATAGCAACCGCTCACCCATCAGTTCCCCACCTCACAGTTAGCCAGCGCAGTATTGACAACAATTATAGGAAAGACTACCAGATAATTGTATTGAACCGTTCAGTACAAACAATTCAACGACGAGCGGACATGGCCGACCGACGAGTTGCAGATGCTCAGGTAGAACGTGACGCAGTTCAGAGAGAGCTCAATGATGCTAATATTGAACTGGAACGGCTGCGCGATGCCGCAGTCGAGCATGACGAACAACTTGATGAAACGTTTCAGGCTTTTGAAGCGGTAACAGCTGAAGCAAACTCGTTGCGACGAGAGAATGTCGAGCTGCGGGCTAGTCGCGAATCTCCAGAGTAAAGGCCCGAGATCTGTTATTTTTTTTTGCGAAATTTGAATCGGGCAACTATTTTGTTAATTGAGCGAACGAGTGCCAATTTCTTCCGTATAAATGGTCCAATTTCGCACGACGCAAGATTACACCATTTACCTCATTGTAAATGGTTTCGTACCGTCAATTTGGGAATACGTTTCAACTCGTGCAAAATTAGCTGGACGACCGGGAGTGTCGAAGCTAATCTCGAAAATTAAACCGTTCATCGAAACATCGTGCATGGTTGGAGGGTGTTGCTTGCATCAGAACATATTGGTACGGACCAAGGTTCTTACCAAAACATGTAACGTCTTCGGAGAAACGTGCTTACTGCTTGTAAACAAACTACATGCCGTTGAAGGAACTGATTTTAAGATCGTAAAACGTGGCGGACCGAGGGGGGCAACAATTTTTATGACTCCAAGCATTTTTGCAGCATGTTTGATTCAATCAGCAACTAACCCTCGATTGATAAGTGAGTTCATTGTTGCCGTACTCGAAAGCATAACAACTTACAATCAGCTAACGCAGATTTTACAACACGTTCAAATCAACAGCAATACTAAAATAATTCAAGAAGAGCTGGAAAAAACGCAAATTGCCATGATCGATCAACAAAAAGAGTTGCGAACTGAACGATTGGAAGTGCATCGGCTTCGTGAAGAGCTAAGAAAGGCTCGAGAAGAAAACCAGAGCCTTCAGGATTGTCTTAATGGTCACAAAAAAGAGCCGAGCGATGCTGTTGAATATTTCCTCGCACTGTTTCAAAATTCAGACGATCCGCAAAAGTGCCACGTGGCCGCGGGGTCGGCCATAAACATACAACGCGCAGCAATTCGGTACAAACACAACGGGTTTGAAGAGCGTTATCGCGTTTCAATGCATGAAAGAGTTGTACCTAGAACGCGTTTGTACGATATTATTCCAGACAATGTCGCATGTCAGAAGAGCCAACAAACTATTAGGTTGTGTCCCGGTAAAACACCGGAAGATGTCTTGGGTTTCATGCAACGAGTTGCTGACGAGCGCACATTTACCATAGACACGTCGGCGCAGCATGTTAAAACAGAGCGATTCGTTTTGCTTCAGCATCAAACGAACCCGCTGCGGTGTCGATTTGTAGCTGGTTTACATGCAAGCGTGCGCGCAGCAGCCGCAAAAAATGGTGCAGAGTACGTAGTGGTCGGTGGAATTTTCACCCCGAACAAGATTGATACCCGAGCCCGTTTGCTTGAAACCATACCCGATGGGATCGTATCGAGAGTTTGTGGGCAAAACCTGCTGCTGTGTGCTGGTAAAACGCCAGGCGACGTGCTAGCTCATTTACGAACGGTTGCAACCGAGAGAACGGTCGAAGCAAACGCCACGTAAACTACACGGCATCCTTTTTTTTCGTTGCAAATTTGAATCGCTTAGGTGGTAATCAATCCGCACCAACAATGTCACTCCCAAACACGATAGCTGAGTATGAGCAGTGGATGGTTGCTAACTCATTAAGGCCAGTAAAAGAGCATTACGTAACAATGTGCGCTCGAATAAATGGGAACGCAGGCATTCTCCGAAACGTCATTATTTACTACTGTCTCAAACGCTTGGCTGTCCGAACACGCAACGATTTTGTTGTCGGGCAGACAGTTTTCGCAGTAACGGGTGCGTCAAACATAGTCAGCACTCCTAATTTTGGCACACAGTTTCTCAGTTCGAGCTGCGATCTTGTGGACGGTGTCCATTTCAAAAGAATTGTTCCCGGTGACGCAATCACTCACGTTCATCAGTTTGACGCAACAGGCTTCGGCAGTTCGGCTCTAGTGACAGGTCCTGAGTGGGTAACTAGACCAACATCAGTTATTCATTGCTTGATGCGGGGGAAGTCGCGTGATTTTGCAAACGTCAAGTGCTTCATCAGGGAATGTAAGATGAGGTATTCGGAACTGTTTCCACAAATTCACGTCGATCAGCCAGCAGCTCCACCTGCTCTTGAAGAGGTACCTGTCAGTGCTCGTACTGAAACGGTTGACAGAGCTCACACCGAAGCAACTGACCATGTGCAACGCGCTGAAGTCCGTATCGTGGAACAACTAACAGCCAGTTTAGAACGGGCAAACGCGCGAGAGACCGAACTCAAAAAAATGTTAGCCCGAGCTGAAGCCGAATGTAATGTGTTGAAAGACACATGCAACAGGTTGGAAGCAGAGTTGCACGACATGAAGGTTAACGCGCTCCTGGCCAGCACAGCATCTGAGTAAGCTGCTACACCATATTTTTTTACGTTTGTAAACCGTCTCGGTTGAACCGTTGTATCAACTCTGTGTACGATCGTTGCACCGCAGTAGCAAAGATGATCGTGTTACAATACGCGGTTTCACCTTCCATTGCAAGCAAATGACGAATGAACGTTCGTGGTTTAACGAGAATTTTGTAATCGTACCTGTCTCCTTTGTAAACCAGTTTTTGAACGAAACCTCGCGACTCAACAATCACACCGTCAACAAACTCGTAAACCAAACCTGGATAATCGGTCGTAACCGCAATGTAATCAGTTCCGTTAACGGCTGAACTTCCTGCAAGGTACTTGCCAATAACTCGCCACTCCTTTTCAAGCGGGATATTTTCGAACCCAAATGCTACGTAAGCCGATCTCCCAAGACAAAACGCATGTGGTGACTTTTGGTTAATGTCGAGGATTTGTATCATACGGTCAACTGTTCGGCAAACCTCAGGTGGTTCAAAAAGGGTAGCAATGGTTTGGGCGTACTTTCGCAGAGGTGGAATGATACCAACATTGAAAATATGCTCATCATACTCAACTTGTGAGGTGAAAGCGGTCATGAGGAATTGATAGATGATAGTTACGATCATTTTTTTTAATGCCGAAAAAACAATCATTGTTGGTCCGACATGCGTCTTTGCTTGCCGACTTACCAAATTTACCAATTTGCCAAAAGGAACCACCGTAAACGCAAGAGAATCTTGTAGCTCGACCATCACAATGTTGGCGAGCTACCGAGTCCCCTCCCATGCTTTGGTCCTCGTCTGACGTCTTGTCAGCCAAGGCATGGCGTGGCTTGAAGGCCAATGGCGATTAAATCATTCCCCTGAATGCGTTGGCAACGTACGTCAAATCGAGTGGAACTGGCAATGCCACACAGACGTAGAAGAATGCCCGCAGCGCCCCACGCGCCTGCTCAGTTTGAAAGGCATGATTGTCTGCGACGCAGCGAATTGTGTGTGGAGTTACGGTGAGGTACGTTTCAGGTTCGCGATCTTCGTCTTCAACGCGATTAACACACGTGTAGTGGGTGTCGGTTATTCCAATAACGCTAATGTATTCCCGTGAACGGAAGGCGGAAATGATTATTGCGTCAAACTTGTTCCTGAAAATTACCACACCTGGTGACGAGCAGACAAAAACGGTGTTGCCAAGTTCTTTGATTGTCGTCTCTTTGACAGTAACAAACGACCAAACAATTTCACCACCACTCACTGCCACAGCCGTGATGCGACACTCATCAGCATTCTCCTGCTTGAAGATAACTGTATCGTTAACGGTGTCGGCAAACATCTCTTGAATGTTCAGTAAATCATCACAAATGGTGGCATATGCGAATGTCATGGTGTTAACGACCCTAGTAATGGTAACTTGTGCTCGCAGAGACTCGTGGATAACGAAGAGACCTTGGAACGCAAAAATCTTCGGAGGAGCCCCAGTTGCGTCCACAGCAAACGCTACTCGGTGGAATGAATCGATGTGGGCGTTGTAAATTCCGCTCCTCTCATTGCCGATTGTCATGCCAGCCGTGAAGAAAGCAATATTGGGGTCAAACGCAACAACTCCCCAAACATTTGCATCATTAGGAAAGCGCACGGTGTGAGGATCATCGTATGAATCTTTGTCAGTAACCACTCTCAAATTTACCCTAGCGGCGTTAAGTTTTTTGTAACCGTGAGAATTTTGGCTGCCACTTACGTAAATCCAATTGTTGCCAGCAATGTCGTCAGCCACAATTCCACCGTCAGAGTCAAGAGTCAGAGGACCGCGCAGTTGGGATCTGATGTAAATGTGGTGCTCATTAACTCTGACCAAATCAACCGTGTCGCCAAGGAACGGTATTGTGAGCAATCTCTCGAGCGTCCCTGTGTTGTAAACGAACACAATGTCTCCGTTGCAAGCAATCGTTCTTTCTCCAGCGTGGTCAGATAAAAAGGACGCAGGATGTTGACCAAGAGGAATTTCTGTCTCAAACGAGGCGGTCATGGCTTAGTGGTAAATTTGAATTCGTTAAGATGAATTGGTTCGGAACAAAAAAAATCAAAGCTGATTTTTCGCCAATTTGCTGATCCACCAAATTCATCAATTCGTCAAAAGGACCCTCCGTAAACGTACAAGAGAATCTTGCAGCTCGACCATCACAATGTTGGCGAGCTACCGAGTCCCCTCCCAACCATTTGGTTCCCTTCTGACGTCATGTCAGCCAAATGAGGCACAGCCGGAGCTGATGGTAATGTTTTTTGCCCAACTACTCGGCGCAACCCGCACATGCCAATGCGAAGAAGCACAAGTCAGCTGGAAGTGGCAACGTCGTGCCGACGTACATGACCGCGCGGTTCATTGCACGTGCCACTGGTGGTTGGATCTTGCAACGAGCACAGGTCCATTGGTTAAGGTCCATCCCGGAAATGGTTGTTGTGATGTCTCCTCGGTTCACGAGCAAGCACCGACGATCTGACGCAGCGAGATGTTCCATGCCCTCATTTGGTGTTGGAATGGTTGTGACGAGGGCTCCAGTTAACTTTGTCCGATACTCCATCCGGACTCGGTCGACTTTGTACGCAAACATGCCTGCTCCGATGTCGCTAATCGAAGTTATGCTGTCCGTACCAATCGTCCAAACTGGGGTGGCGTCTACTGTGAATGCGGAGATACATGTTCGCGACGAGGTTTTACCAAACAAGATGACCATGTTGTCATCATTACTAACAACGATTAACCGAATCGTTGTGAAGTCAGTTGGTAAGGGAGTGCGAATGTATGTGGTTGTGCTGAGAATGGAAATCGTATCATTTCCATTCTTTGGAGATTCCGTGAAGACGAAGGCTCCGCGCATCGTGCAAATGTCCGAGCAGCAACCATTTTCATCCAAATCCACATCAACAAACGTCTGTCTGGCAGTGTCGTAAATGCCGTCCGAGACGCCACCACTGAGTCCGAAAATGCATAAGATCTGTGTGGAATCAAATGCAAAGACGTGTTGAAGGCTTTGCATGGCAGTCGCGTCGCGAGCACTGTGAGGGACAACAACAATGTAGTTGTCGAAAACGAAGCTGGTGTTTTTTGAGGATGCGCTTCTTTCAGCATGCATTCCATCGCCACAAAACTTGCAAATCCAGTCCGAATTTGGAACAGCGTTCAACTCTACACCTTCGAAGGTAAGCGTTGCAACCCTGTCAGACTGACCTTGTCTGCAAAGGTTAAGATAAATCAAGCGTTCTCCAACTCTGATCAGCCAAACGTTCCCAGCAAAAGTTGATCTGGTTGAGAGGATAAACGTCTTGGCGTCGTAAATTGAGACCGTATTACCAGCGCAGTGAACAATCCAATGGCACAAGGGGTCCACGTCAAGACTCTTGTAGCCTGATGTGACATTCAGTTTGGGAATGCTCATTGCTTGGTGGTAAATTTGAATTCGTTAAGATGAATTGCTTCGGTGTAAAAATAATCAAAGTTGGATTTTCATCAAATTCGCCAATTTGTCAAAAGGACCCTCCGTAAACGTACAAGAGAATCTTGCAGCTCGACCATCACAATGTTGGTGAGCTACCGAGTCCCCTCCCAACCATTTGGTTCCCTTCTGACGTCATGTCAGCCAAATGAGGCGCAGCCGGAGCTGATGGTAATGTTCTTTCTTCAGGCCTCAGTCCTGTGTGCCCAAATACAGCATCATTACAAACATGAGATCGTATGGAACTCGATATCTCATACATGTTTGAATAAAGGTCCTGTTGGCGGCTCGGAACCTGGGTGTCTGCCACATGCAGGTGGTAGGGGTCAAGATGCAGTACACGTTTCTAATATAAACTGTTGCGCATCCAGCAGCCATGCTAACTTCGGCAATGCGGGCACCTCCTTCATAGTAGTCGAAGTGTACGTTTGACAAAGACATGGAGCATTCGGCAATTGTTTTTCCAGTGCCTGTTTCCTTGAACGATCGGAGGCAAGTATTGCGACACTCTTCTACGCATATGAGCGGGTCGGAAGAACTGATCAAGCAACGGGATCCAAACACATCGATCTTCCAATATGTTATCTTGGTGGTCAGTCCAATCGACGAGTAGGTTCTGTTCGAATAATCGCTCCCGTCCACAATGATGCGATCGTTTTTGTGATCGAACGTAATCGAGTTGACAAAATCCCACTCCTGCATGAACACCTTGCAGTCAAAGGGAGCAGCTGTGAACAACAGGATTTCTCGTTTTTTCCCGCTCCCAGATTCGACAAGAACTACACGGCCAAGGGACAAGGCGCATGTAGCTATACAGAGCTGGCGTATTGCCAAACGTGTGCAAGAACCGTCAGACGCATACAAGTAGTACGAGAAGCGTGGGCCCAAATCTGCCGATCCGTCGTCATGAATGGATTTAGTCTCGTCATGCGGACTACGAAGCAACGCACATGAACCGTCAAACGTGTAAGCGCCGAATTTGTCGAGCGGTGCCCCAGTCGGTAAGGCGCTTGACGGAATGTTCAACGAACCGCGCTCAGTAATAATGGTTACGTCACCCGTATCGTTGTGAACTTCAGCATGCTGGCACAACGTAAGTTTTTTGAATGCTTGTTGGCGGAAACCATAACATGTAACTGTCGAACCATCAACACCAATCTTCATCATGCTGACGTCCGTGGCGTTTTCGAAGTAAAAGCAACCAACACCAGCCCTGACCAGGCGCAAAACCCCTAAGACGTTGTTTTTGAAGAACGTAATCCTGCGTGCTCTTATGTCGCGAATTTGAATGGAGCCGTCGTCCAGGAAACGCAACAAGAAACGACCGTTCAAGTCAAGAATAGCCGAAACTGTGTTGTAAAAGAGGTTGTACTGGGGCTTGATTTCGTTAACTGGAACGGCCATGGCTTAGTGGTAAATTTGAATTCGTTAAGATGAATTGCTTTAGAACAAAAAAAATCAAAGCTGATTTTTCGCCAATTTGCTGATTCACCAAATTCACCAATTTGTCAAAAGGACCCTCTGTAAACGTACAAGAGAATCTTGCAGCTCGACCATCACAATGTTGGCGAGCTACCGAGTCCCCTCCCAACCATTTGGTTCCCTTCTGACGTCATGTCAGCCAAATGAGGCGCAGCCGGAGCTGATGGTAATGTTTTTTCTTCCCGCTTACATGGGTCGGCCAGCAAATGCAAGCATAACGCAGCATAGGTCAAATGGGAGCGGCAGCGCTCTACCAGAATACATGACCGCACGGGCTGCTCCGCGTGCTGCTAACGACTGGTCTTTGTTGGTAGCGCACGTCCATTTGTGGCAAAAAGGTATGTTGGTGTAGATTGATGTGATACGTTGAGAACAAACGTTCAAGAAGTGGTATGGCGTTGCCACAATAGACTCTCGGGGCCCAAGCGGTGCTGGAATGGTCGTAACGTAAGCACCAGTTGACATTTTTCGACACACCTGCTCCCCGATGGAGGTTTTAATGGCAATCATGCCTTGACCAATTTCAGTAAACAGACTTACTTCATGTGTCATTGTCCACATTTCGAAACCGTCCAACGAGAACATGGAAAGACATGGATGGTGGTGGTTGATTCCATACACAATTATGTTGCCTTCGGGGTTAACAGTGGTTTGACGAATGGAATTAAACCCAGTCAAAAAGTCGACGCGAACGAATGCAGGTGCATGGCACGTAGAGAGTTCAAGGTTTCCATTCATTACGGTTTCCGTCAAAACAATAGTTCCAGAAACTATGCGAATGAAAGGTCGTGTGCCACGTGCAAACGGGTTCATGTCAGTAAACGTGTTGTTGGTGGCGTCGTACACACCGTTTAACCGTTCGTTTACGAGTCCGAAAATGCACAAGAAGTGAGTGGCGTCAATCAGGTAGATGCGGTGAAGGGAGTGCATTTCGACTAGACTACGAGTACCGATAGGGACAATGGTAACGCTCGTGTCTGTAACAAAGCGAAGCATTTGTGTAGTCGTGTTAATCTCGCAATGCATCCCAATACCATGAACGTAACAGCGCCACCCCACGTTTTGGTCAACGTTCTGTTTCACACCATTGTAATCAAACTCTGTAACGATGTCATGCTGGCCGTATTGGTCGTGCTTAAGAAAGATCCTCGTTAATCCAAGCCTGAATAACTTGGAAACTCCGTCGAGGGTTACTGCAGCAACGACAGCCAAAGTTCTAACGTTGTAAATGGTGAGTGATGTACCATCACAGTGAACAATATGATTGCTTGACGGGCGTGCCGTAGGGAGGTTTGAACCGTTTGCAACAATTAGTTTGTTCATGGCTTAGTGGTAAATTTGAATTCGTTAAGATGAATTGATCCAATCAAAAAAAAATCAAAGCTGGTTTTTTGCCAATTTGTCGACCCGCCAAATTTGCCAATTTGTCAAAAGGACCCTCCGTAAACGTACAAGAGAATCTTGCAGCTCGACCATCACAATGTTGGCGAGCTACCGAGTCCCCTCCCAACCATTTGGTTCCCTTCTGACGTCATGTCAGCCAAATGAGGCGCAGCCGGGGCTGATGGTATTGTTTTTTGCACACCTACTTGTGCGCACCGACGAAGTAAAGGATCACGTAAAGGAGGTCGTCTGGGATCAAACGTGTTACCATGCACGCTCGGACGAGTCCTCTAACAGCGTTTTGACGTTCTTCACTTTGCCACCAGTGGGTTCGTTCGTTCCAAACACAATGGTTATTGGCCACAATAATGTCCGTGTCAATCCCTTTTCTAACCACGGCAATTCGAATGTAGTGTTCCATTACGATCACACGAACGCCCTCTCCTCTGAGCGAGTGTTTAACGGCCACTTTACCAGTTGTAACCAACCTGAATTCTGGTCGATTAGTTGTTTCTTCTATGGCAACGACCATTTGCATTCCAGGAGCATACCTAATGTACGTGTTTGATGAGTCAACGCACCAGTTTACAACCTGAGTGTCCAGCTTAACGGAGGTAATACAATTCCTGTATTGACTCCCCGGTCTCATTAAGCCTCCCACGACGAGACTGCCGCTTGTGCTATCAAACACCATTCCGCGAACGAGCACCCATACCTGTGGCAATTCGGTAGCAACAACTTCAGTAACGGAGTAAACTGTGATACGTTGCGTCTTGCCTGGCCCGAACAAACACGCACGACCGTGGGATAAAGCACACACCTTGTACCTAACGTTATCCTGTCGGGCCAGACATTTATGGTTCCCAGCAATATCGAATATGATGTGTTTGAACACCTCAGATTTAACGAAGTATGTCGTTTTACCAGCTGGTTCCCCCAGAGAAACGTCGTTGTCCTGCTCAACTTTGACCGTGCAGGTCGTTTTGTACGACAAAACTGCTGTGGCACCTTCAAACGCGGCAACAAAAACCTCTTCAAGTGGGCATGGAAATAGTGTGGCATCAATACCAATAGTTCCGCAATCAGTAACGACGCAAACACAACCAGTGGTGTTGCGGGTAACGTGGAACTGTGGATCTTTGTTCGCAACTTCCTGAATATGCAAATTTTTATGAATGACGTGATCAGGGGGATTGCATGAGATGGATGCAATGCCTACACCGCCGAGCTTAACGAAGAACCTGTTGGAACTAGCCCTAATGAAGGAAACTTCCGCGTTAAACGGAATCGTTTTGATGGTACGGAACGTCCACGCGTCCATAAGAACCACCCTATCTTTACTCTGAGGAATCGCCGCCATTGTTTGAATTGCGCTGTCGAACAGGGCGTCGAGCAAACTGGGAATGGTAACGTGCATAATTCCGAGCGGTAACGGGGTGTCCATGGTCTAGTGGTAAATTTGAATTCGTTAAGATGAATTGCCTTAACTCTCGATTAATCAAAGTTGGGTTTTGGCAAAAAAAAGGATTTGGCGGAGTGGGTCATTCTCTATCCTCTAACGAGCTCTTCATGCTTTCCCTGGTAATGTAAAATGTCAAACATCTGATCAGACGGGATGTGAAGCGAAACGCATACGCAAACAAACCACCTCGTAGCACGTCTTACGGCAAGTGGCTGCTCGTGGAATGTTTCGATGCTCCACTTCGGGAAGATGTCAGCAAACAAGATGTCGTTTTGAGTGTTGCACATGTCAGTTGGTATGAAGAGCAGTCTGTCAGCATATGGGAGAGCGATGTGTTTGATGATGCAGCTGCACGACTCGATCGTACGAATAACGTGACCAGTATTTGAGCTGCGGAGATGAATTGCCCAATGAGCTTCGTACGACATTGTGGCGAACATGCAGCATCCAACTTCTTCAAGACCATAAATGTTCATTTCCGACAGCTCCCATTTAATTTCACCAGTTGTGGTTGAAACTGCACAAATAAACCGTGGAACGGGCTCCTCACGTACCAACGGACCCTCTCGGATCATAACTCCCGACGGAGTTGAATGGATCATGATCAAACAATCTGTTTCCTGATCGAAAATTGTGCTGTCAATTCTTTGACGAGGTGTTATTAGTTCGTTTGTGTGTCCTGTAAAAGCATCAATGACCCAAATGGCAAATGGAATGTTGCTACGTCCTGCTGCAACACAGTTAGGAAGTAGGTAAAACCGACCTCTGTTCATCGGGTAAGCTTCAAACAAGTTGGCATCAAAGCCAGCGTCACACTCACGACAAACATTTTTTGCCACGTCAAACACATTGAAAACGCCTGGCGAAACAATCGTTAACACCGCCAATCCGTCACATGATGCGTACATTTGCTCAGGGTCCAGTTCAAACTCGTCTGGAATGCATGTAGGCGTGTTGTTCGCAATCAACCAATTTGTGCGATTTTTTGAATTTAGGACAAAGTGGGTGGTGTCTGTTGCGTTTGCTGGATCAACCATCCCAGCTGGCATTGGTGCCGATCCCATTATGGAACACACACCTGCTTCGCCTGGGACAGACGTGTCGGTCCGATCATCTAGGTCAATGACAACGGAACAGTAGTAACACACTCCATATTCCATTCTGATGATACGTGGTCTGATTGATATGGTGGTTCGAAAAACCAGCTCACCACATCCCTTAACGTTGAAGAAGAGGATGTCGTACCCGCCAAAGCACACAGCTGCAATGCCGTACCCAATATCAACAGCAAGGCTCGTGACCGACCCGTCACTCGCGGCAAATTCAGAAATTGACGTGAAACGGAGTGTCATTGTGGAGCTGGTTGTGATATCAAAATCGGATTCATTTTTGTCATTTGCCTTTTTAAAACACAACCGTGAACAACAAATGGCATTAACTGAATCTTTCGAGTCACCTGAGGCGTTTGACGAGTATTTATTGGCCAGTGGCTCACTGCCAACAGTTTGGGAATACGTTTTTGCCCGAGCGCGTATGTTTGAGTCGGCCGAACTCGCTGATGCGTTGCTAACGATCCAACAATTCGTCTCGTTGCAACGTGAAGAGGAGAGATTTTGTGTTGAGCAAGCAGTTTTGACACGTTTTGGTGTGCCTCGTGACGCAACTAACATTTTTGTTTTTCTCACACAGCAAATGGGGATGGAACTTGGCTACGATTTTGCCATTCGAGACCAAACCGTTTACCTATCGGTAAGAGCGTTAACTGAATGTTTGATTAGCATACCAACGATGCGTCGGGCAACAATATTTGCAATGGAAAGCATGCACATGTACGATTTGTTAACGCAACAAATACAAACATCACGTTTTGAGTGGTCACCGGTTCGCTTTCGTGATGCACCTGGAACGCAAGCACAAAAAAGCATCGTGCTTTTCAACAAACTACAAAGTCCACGTCATTTTCGTGTTGTTGTCGGTACCGATTCACAGATAATGGGCTCGACAGCTGGTTATCAGCACCTTGGCTTCGTAGAATGCGTCAGATGGCCTATAAATGGCCTTTTAACGACCTGTGAGCGTTTGTTGGAGTGTATGCCTGATGGACTGATTGCGAGCACACGGGGACAAGATTGGTATTTATGCACCAACAAAACGTTTGACGATCTCAAAATTAGCCTGCAAGCGGCAACATTGTCGTGAACAAAAAATTGATACATATTTGGTAAGCGCAATCCGCTCCAACACAATCATGCCTCAACACATATCAACAACGACCGCTGCTAATTTGCAAACTAGTGAAGAATATGTTGCGTCCCAGTTGGCGAGTTGTAACACCAATCTACACTGTGCGGTCAACTACCTGAGCAATTTAATTATTGCAAGTCAAAACGGTTATGCGTTGCCAACCCCACCACCAACCATCCATTTCCCAAACTCTGATGGGTTTTCGGCAACGGATCAGATCTTGGCAGTATGCACGTTCGTTAGAAGAAAGCGTCTCGATCAAGTGAGGTGGTCTAAAACGTTAGAAGAATTGGTAAGTGAAAGAATTAATGGATAAACGCAACCATGATGTAAGTGTCGATGAGATACGTACAACGCTGTTGCCATACTTTTTTTGTACCATACAAAAAATTGAAACCAAAGTAATCAAGTTAATTTTACAACGAAATGACAACTAGCCGCCAACTCAGACATAATCGGGGTAAGCAAGACGAAGCAACATCATTTGCTTCACTCATTGATCGCAAACGCCAGACACTTGTGGCAGAGCGCAAGTTCATATCCCGATCGTACCAACAGTTGCACCAAATAGCCAACAGCCTAACAACAAGCGATCGACGGAAACAAAAGCAAACACTTTACACGCTCGGTTTGATCAAAAAAGCACGCAAACATATATCCGAAACAGTAACCGATTTGATTTACGTCCCAACTCCGTCGTTTATTTCAGTTGAAGACATGAATAGTCGACGGTTATCCAAATTACTGCGCTTGACCAAACAACAACTCGAAAAACTTAGCGCTGAACGTCGAGCGTTGCTCAGTAATCGAGCCCGGTTTCAAACAAAACGTGCCGGAGCCATTGGTACGTTGCTCGGATCGGGCATAGGAGCCGCCATAGCGGTGCTTATGGGTATGCCAGTGCTCCCAGGGGCTATAATAGGGGCTTTAATGGGTGTTTTAGTGGGGGTTGCCAGTGAAGGCAATTGGTGCCAAAAGTGAAACTGCGACCCCCTAACTATTTTTTTGTTGCAACATGTCTGTTGGAGCGCAAACATGCTGTTAACATGTTGTTAACATGCTGTTAACATGCTTTTCAAAAAATTGAACTGTCTTTGTGATCAGCAATTCGTTTCCAAATGACTTTCACACTAATCTTTGAGACTGGGAAGTCGTTTGTTGTCAGCAGGGAAACCATTGACATGTCGCCTACGTTGAAAATGTTTGCTGACCATGCTACTACGTCGGAAATTACGATTCGAAGGGATCACCGACCGTTTAAAGAGGCTATTTTGCCTCACCTGCTGGGTTATAGCCTGACAGAGCGTGAAACGTACGTTTTAGGGGGTCAAAACGAAGTAAACTACTACGGTATTGATTGGCCGTACTACTTTGACAAACACAACAAAGTGCTTGACGCTCCGGAACTCATTCGAATGCATCTTGTTGGATGGTTGAAAAACTACAAGAACTACGTTCACGTACACAACACGTTTGTTTGGAACGATATGCAGGTAACTCTTGACATCCCGAGTAATGCAAGACTGGTTCGAGGACGGTTTTACCGTTTTGATCTGGTTCGGGACAGCGAACCAACATGGTGGTTACCTATTGAGCAATCATATGAACAACCGTTACGCAAGCGGGTTGAACACTTCATGGGCATTGATAGTGTTTTATACGCCGACAATCAACTGCCAGGCAGCGTTACGATAGAAGAGCTTGTTGAGATTGATGCAGCAACACGTCTCGAAGTGGCCAGGCGTCGTTAGTTGCCTCAATTGTTATATTTTTTTCCAAAACACAAATTTGACAAGGTTGTAGTTCAAATAATTCCCGCTCATTCTTATCAACAATGACAGACCTCTCACAAGCAACGACAATGCTCGAGCAAGCCCGACTCGACTTTGTCCATCTCAAAAGGCTCAGTGTTCGCTATGCCGACATGTGTGGACGCGCTCTGCGTTCACATGAACAGTCCAAGGGCCTACCACTCGAACAGCACGTCGATTTCAGTCGCATAATGCGTGAGACAGAAAACATCCGACGTGAAATTCCGCTACCAAGATTCTACGACATCAAGCGTAGCGAAATCGACTTCAGTGGAATGGCAACAGACGTTTGGTGGAACATCCGCCGTCTGGAAAGAACCCTGGACAATGAATGGTTTACATGGTGTTAAACCGAATCGGGCTCTTTTTTTTGAGTGGAGTGTTTTGAAAATGTTCGGGTGATGAACCGGCAAACATGTGTCGGCACAAGCGCAAACATGTTTGTAACCATCTGGTGGCGGGTAAACGAAGTTACCCCTCGAGAAAACGGAGAAAATGGTCGTGTCTTTTCACAACGCGTTTGTTGAATCAAAAAATATCAAGCTACACAGCTAGCAACGTTCCACAAAACTCATTGCAGTTAACACAAGGTCTGTGCACAGCGATATTTGTGATGCGGAGTGGAAAAATGCTCGAGTTGAGCTCCGCAGCCCCTGGCAGTCCAGATGGTGCGCATCTATGGACCATCTGGTCGACATGTTGTACGCGCAAATCTGATCGTCGACATAGGCAATCAACATCTCACTGCCCATGGGCATGTGCAGCTCACGCACCCCAGCCGTTGCAAATGAGTACAATGGATTGCCAGTTACCATACTGCAGATCGTTGATGGGCCTCCCCACAATCTACCGATCACGTAATACTGCGTGTTCAGCATGTAAACCAACATCAGGTTCTCGATGGTTGGGCTGATCTGCCATACAGTTTCCAAGTTGTCGGCTCGAAACAACTCAATATTTCTTGTCAAACTTTGATGAGCTGGGTCACGTTGAACAATAAATATGCAGTCGGTTTGTGGTTCGAATGTGACGTTGGTAATATCTTCGCACCATTTAAACCGACCACCGTCGGCATCAGTGACCCAAATCTTTTGGTCGTTCCAAGAACACACTCGATCCAATCCAAGTGGACAGACGTGGTTTACTGTTTCTCCTGGCAACCAAGCAGTCCAACCTGAAGCACCATGGATCATTGCATCACCATGTGGTGGTACCGAAATGAGTGTCCGTCCGCCAAACACAAGCACCAAACCACTTCGAGCACAACTGTTTATGGTTGCCAATGGTTCTGTTTTGATGAAGTCGAATATCTGGTATCTGCCGATGTCAGTGGTGTGGCCTACCACAAAAGTGCCCACGTTCGAGAAGCAGACAAATTTCCCTTTGACATCGGAAATGGTGTTGTCCTTCAAAGAGTAACGTGCAACACACAGAATTTCATCCTGTCGGCGACCGTGGACAAAGACACCCCCAAATAATGAACGGTTACCATCTATTGTCAGTCGTGACAAATCTGTTTTTGCAATGAGCGTTCCCGTAGATGAATCGACGAAGCACGCAGTTTTGCCAACAGTGCACAATAACGTTTTTTTCAATGGATCACTATCCATGCAGTCACATTTCATCTCAGTGCGCCACAGTAGCGGAAATGATGTTGAGATGTCCATGTTGAAGCTGGTTAACGGTAATTAAGCCCAATCAATTTTATAATCGATGCAAAAAACATGCTTGTCCGCTTATCGGTTCCAAAATACCATCACCATGCTAGCCAAATCATTACACAGCGACATTCTCGTTGCAAACCAGAAGAACGCGCGTATTGCAACACGATCTTTTTGCTTGTGCGCGTGATGGTTCCCAACTGACCAGCTATCAGTTACTTCGAGCAGGTAAACTGAGTTGTAATCCGTGACGATCATTTGATTGCTAACTGACGTGCTGATGAACCTGTAATCAAAGTTTGAACTGAATGTGTACACCAATGCGCCAGTTTTGATGCTGAACAATCCACCTGTGTTATTGGGAAACTCACGACCGTCGGGACCGCTGGCAATCTGATCAACGCAAAAACAGCCTATGCTTTGAATTAACGTAGCATTAGTGCCGCAAACTGCGCTTATGTCCGAAGTCCACATCACGTTACTGTCGGATATGCGAACTGATCTGACGGTACCAAAAATCGACGCATCGTTAACTTGACCAAAGACAAGCAAACATTCGGATTGTGGATCGTACACAACGGATCTAATCCAGTTGGGCGATGTGAATATGACGTGACTGTCGTTAGCAATCCATATCACGTATTTGCTCCAGACACATAACCGATCGTCCTTGAGGAAAACCATACAACCACCAGCTATGCAACCTCGGGGCAAACAGAGAATGCGTTCGGATGATTCCAGGTCATGGATAACCGTGTAGTTCGTACCCTCTGTGTACGCAAGGTAGGTACCGTATTGTGATATGCAAAAATCGTCATGCCGTTGAAGAAACACATTTATTGTTCCTGGTTCTTCGTCAAGAGCGTACTTTTGGTACCCCTCTTCGTTACGCACGATTCCAACACCGCTTTCTGAGCAGCAAACAAGTTCACCATTGATTAGTTCCATCATGCAATCTTTTGGCGAACAACAACCGAAACGATACGCATTACCTCGATGACCTCCGAAAACAAGAAAGTCGTCGTGAAACACAAGACAGTCGACGGACCCAATTTCCTCCACGTCCATGCGATACGTCCATATCCCAGTTTCTTGGTCGTAAAACACTAGACGACCAGATTCCTGCTCATACACAGCAACCAAGCTTCCACGGGTGTCATATGCTGCTCGGGGAATACCAATAACATCATGTTTCCACAACACCAGCGATGAAGTAAGCAGATCCATAGCGATTGCCTTTGGTGATTTGGTTTCAATTTTGTAATCATATTGTTGTTCGAAAAATTTGACCCTGAGATTACTAGAACAATTCGCATCATTACAACAAACATGACAACTGGGCAGCGAATCCACCACCAAACGTCTCAAAAAAAATGGGAAAAAACGCCGGAGCAACTGGAAGCAGATCGTGAGCAACGAGAAGCGGAGAAGAAAATACAAGCGGAAGGCCTGTGTACCATCCTGTAGATGGGAGCGAAACTGTTCCAGTGAGCTATCGGTGAGAGGGCACAACCATTCTCATTTTTAATCTCGGGGTCACACTTTTTTTCCGCACTTACTTTTTTTGAAAAACGTTAGAGAGAGCAAAAAAGATTGACCAAGCACTTAGGCGTTTATGATTACCAAGCGTTTGCCGTGATCAATCAGCAGAGCAAAGTTGTCTTCCTCCTCTCGGAAAATCCGCCTGCGATCGTCCATTTCACGATTACATGATGCCCGCGTTTTAACAACCCATGGACAAGCTTCCATTTCATTGACATGGGTACGTGCTCGACGTTTTTTTCTACGCTCGTGTGATTTAATGTTCCTGAGCCTGACAAACTCGCGTTTTTCAGTAGCCACCTCAGGCTCGCTCGTCGGACTAGTTACCACAATCACGGGTATGTCTGGTTTTAACGGTGCAGACATTGTCTCGTCGACAAACTTTTGTGGCACAGATAATGCTTTGGTAACAACTCGTGGTATGTCGATCTGTGGCTTTCTGGTAACACATTGTAACTTTCTGGTAACACATTGTGGTGCAACAGCGGCACATTGCGGCTTCCTGACAACAGGCATGTTAGTTTCAAACCCAAAGCATTCGGTTGTAAACTGGCATTTGTTTTGAACCAGAGAACTCTTAACCCACTCAATTTGTATGAACACCGCAAGTTTGCTTGGATTGTGCATTTGATGCAATTTCACGTTCTGATATGCACCACAGCCAGTTTCAACTATCTCAGCAAGCTTGTAAGGGCATTTCCAATGCGTTTCAATTACACGCTCCACAAGCTCGGATGTAATCTGGTTGTTGTTCATCGATCGACAAATGGAGTCAGTTAGCAAATACAACAACGTATGGTTTCTTTCACATTGGTTCGGAACACCAATTGCGTACGTTACAACTGCACTTGACAGGTAACGGCGAAACACGTGGGAATCTGTGATGATTGCCATTGTGGAGTGGGTTAATCTTTATCGGGCAGTGATCAAATATTTGTTACGGCGAAGTTTGCAACAACTGGTTCTGTCCAGGGTTCGGTATCGTTTGTTTCTAGCCATTCGTCACCAGTTACAATCCAAGGCTCATTGTCAACGGGTTGACCAACATTAAATCCAGCCAGTTCCACACCATATCCATCGTCGGTCAGCGTTACGGCAACGGTTTGGTCAAAAATACAACTCGGTTCTCCGTAAAACGTGGGGACCAGTCTGGCGCGACAAATCGGACACACTCGTATGTTTCCAATGCCGACACACAAGCAACAGATCGATTCCGTATGAGTTGCCATGTGACCTACCGCGTCTTCGTAAGGGTCATTCGATTCCTCGAAGCAAACCATGCATTCAAACATTCTTATGACGGAACGGTAATAATCGGAATTAACCACGCGAACCTTTGACTAGACTGTCGTAATCATCAAAATAGCTCCACTAGCCTATCACTAGGATTACGACACGGAGCCCTTTCATTAAACTCCTTTTTGGCATTAAAAAAAATTGATCTGACCAGTTTCGAATCAACCACTTCCAAGCAAACCAAAAAAATGAGAGTTACAAACTACCTGGAATTTGAGGGTTCGCTTGGTAATGGATGGGTGAGCTATCCATCGATGTATCCACGCAGGTACCGTCTTCATTGTCGGTACGAAGCAACTGCAAAGGAGCAAGTTAGAGCTGCTGTTGAATGTTTAGAAAAAGAATTCGACGACTTTGAACATGGCGACAGGCTAATCGAAGTTGACGCGAGCTGGCAAGCATACAATTTCAACGTCATCGAAATTCGCGCTGAGCTCCTCGAGGAGGCGTTCGAAAAAGTTTACGTGATTGCCAAAAGTTCTGAAACCATTGAGCAACTGAAACTGCTGAAGGAACAAATGGAAGATGCAGCAGGTGTGGATTACGACTAGGGAAAATACCCACACACATGCTCCATTTTTTTTGGCAAAAAATATGGTGTTGGGGTTCTTACAGGCGTTCTATGAACTCCATCACGACACCAGCAGTGTCATCACAAATGCTCCCCTGTGTTACAAATCGGAAGAATGCTCGAATGGCGTAGCGTACCGTTTGACTGAAGCGATGGTGTGTTCCAATCGTCCATCTGGAAGGCAAAGAGTACATTCCGAAACCATGCATACTCTCTGAGACAAGTAGATAGTTCGTGTTGGGAATACACCATGGTAAGTACTCAAGCTGTGATTCAAAAGCATACTCCGTTTCCCCAGTATCCACTCGGCAAACCAATCGTGTTCCACTGAGGCTAGTTGTGACAAAGCGTTCCGAGTCCTGATGAATACGCATCAGAAGAACGTTATTATCTCGTCTGTTGCGAGTCCACACACTTGCACCATCTGCAACGCTGATCAGTTCGACACCGAAATTGTCAATCGGGCATACGTTTGTAGAATAGCACACCATCAAACAATTCATTTGCGGCATGTAATCAACTGTGAACGTACCTTTACGTGACAACGATTGACCGCCAGTCCACCAGATTGCGGCTTTGTTCCAAGCGCAAACTTGATCGTATCCAAAACAATACGCGTTTGCTGCCTGATCCAGTATGGCCCAGTTGACCCATTCACCTTCATCAACATCAAAGATTCGTGCCACACTGTTTTTGATTGTGACAATCTTTCGGCCATCAAGTGAAATCTGGCTACATGCGTGAACGTTGCCAATTGCCAATGGCGCCACAAGATCAGGACCGCAGAACAGATGCGTAGAATCGCCGCTCCGCCAGTCTGTTTTGACAATGTAGAATCCTGTTCCCGAGTCGCAAACAAACAAGCCCTCGATGTAAGTAATTTCTTTCCCAGGTGTGTACGTTCCAATGAGGTCAATGTTGTCTGGTCGTAAACAGTCAAAAGTAAAGATCCCGTTGTACATTGTAGTGCCACAACCAAGTTCAAACGGCACGTCGACGCTTGACATGAGATCGCACGTGGCTGGAGCATAGAACCGGATTGTTTTGTCGTGAGTGCATGCAATCGTCCCAGTAACTGGATCGATACAGACAACCGAATGAACGGCAGGTTCACACCAAGTTTCGAAAGGCAGCTCCATCGTGAATTACTAGTAGTGAATGGGTATCAATTTTTTTCAATCGAAAAAAATGAATTACGAGATACATTATCAATTCGCTCCACCATGGCTCGCTATCAAACTACGGACGCAGGCAGCGCTCACCAGTCTTCAACGAACGAGGGCCAGCTATGTATTGTTTGCCTGAGACCTGAAACGTTTCAATCGATTGTCGATGCCTTTACTCCAGAGTTAATGCCAGAAATAAACTACCATTCTGACACGATCGTTCAATGTCAATACATTCGGGATCATTTGCAAGAGCTACTCGACGGTCTCGTTGCTAACGGTTATATTGTAATCGTCTAGAGCCTGGTCAAGCAAACCGTTTTTTTGCAGATCACCGTCAATTATTTTTCTCTCCATGTTTCTGAGTATGCCTGTCGTTGATATGACCAGAATACACAACGAAACAAGAAGAAACGACACGATGATTTCCACGATCAAAAATATGGCAATGTATTGTTGCGTTACATTAATCGCGATGAGAACTTGTTGTAGCTCACTTGGATCTGTTAACGTGCAGTGGACGTCCGTTGGGGCTACTTCAACAAAGCACAATGCGAGGATGATAAACTGTAACATGCTCATTTATCATTGTTACACATGTCTACAGAACAGCAAAAAAATTGCAACATGCATCTACTCAACGAGCAGCCGATCTATTCAACGAGTGGAGCAGCGTCGTAAATTGAAATAACTTCGAAAGTTAGCTGACCACGATTCCGAAGCATTGCCAACATCAAATGTGGTTTGCCTTCCAACTGTTCTTGCCATGTGGTCATTGGTAGATCATCACCGCACCCATTTTCGTAACCAACAACGTCGCTCAGAAACGTTTCAGTTGTACATTCATTGCCCATGCGTGCTCCGTCGTGTTCTGAAGTGAAGCGTACGGTCAGTTCGCCAAACTCACACCAACCTCGTTTTGCGCTTATTGCTTTGTACGCAATGCGGCTGCTTGGGTAAACAAATGCTGGAATGCGTTGGAAGTTAACGGGGCGAACGTCCAGAGTTGAATCAAAAACAATCCATGCGGCAAACTGATCGCCGGTTCGGAAAAACTCATACCGCAATCCGTTGAGCCATTTGCTTGGTCTGGCGAGTATCTGTTGTGTAACTGGGGTTGTCATGTGATCGGACGGGGCTGATGACATAGAAACGGATTGTATCTTGATCCCGTGATTCATTTTTTCTACGTTAAACAACTCACTATTCGCATAATATCTTCTAGTTTCATTCTCGTCGTTTTGTTCGTTCTGATCGTCACCGTGGCGTGTCTACCGAAGGAGCAAATATTCGATCGTTAGAACGGATTGAAAAAGCGTTCCAACTCGATTTCATAAAAACCAACCATAACAAAGTATGCATCATCGTTAGTCGACCAATGTCAATCTTAGATTTGGACCAGATACTCAACATACAACATGCGATCGTGCACCTGAACATCATGGATTCTCGTGACAATGAGGTGGTATTACCTTCTTTGAAACGAATTGCAGGTGTGATAGCCACCTCCTACGAGCGGGTTCCGAAAGCTCCACCCAGAGCCAACAAAGCAAGCACCATTGATAATTTCTCGCACGCTACTAGCGCACCTCCGTGGGAAATGGGTTTTGAGTATTCAACCAATTACGGAAACGTAACCGAAGAAGAAAACGAACGGGATGACTCGATGGATGATGAAACCAAAGCGAAAATCGTGCAGCAGAATCTTCTGGAGTTTGACAACCCTCCACCGATTCCAGACCTTCCAATGTCGTAAAAGAGAGTTAAAACCCCGAGGCATCTTTTTTGACCGCCAAGAAAAATTGATCCATTCGTTATTGAATCAATTCCCCTTGACCGAATCTTATCAATCAGTCAAAATGAATCACGTAGGTGTGGAGCTCGTGAGTGCGTCTGGCAATGGAATGTTGATATACAAAGCTTTCACAGAACGCAAATTCTACCTTTCATATCGACCCGAACGAACTGTGGAAAAGCAAGCCACCGCTGCCATCAAGGATTTCATAACCGATTTCAAATCCAATCCCGACGACTGTGCGAGTGATGAACGGCTGTATGAAGTTGATCGTAGCTGGGTTGGTCTTTGGCGTGAATGTTCCATTGTTGAGGTCTACGTTAGACTTCTGGAAGTGAGAATCGGAAAAGTTTTTGTGATCGCAAAGAATCACGAAGACATTGCTCGGTTAAAGCTGTTGAAAGACGAGAAAGAAGTCAAAGACTTGGTTGCTGCCGAGGAGGCCGCCCGTCACACAGTTGCCTTGAAAGGTTGGAACACTCTTTGCCCAGTGTATTCTGATATCGGTGCTTTGAACGAAACTGTACTGGCATGTCCAAGGTTTGAAATTATGACAATCGCTGCTCGGAGCCAACAACCAGTGTTAGCCATGATTCTGCAAGCGTACCAGTTGTTGAAATCAGAGCTCAAAGCCGTGCGCAATGAATCAAACCTCGAAACGATGAAATTTATGTACGAACTCCACCAGTCTAAGTTTCACGAATGTTTGCGATCAATGGAACGTGATCAAGTTTTGTTTGGTAACCTGAACGCCGAAATGCAAAGGGAGCTCGCAGTGTTTGGTAATAACGCTCCTGGGCGAACGGACGCTGTCGAACAGTTCCGTCAAATGAATCGCGGGTTTGAAACGCGCACCGCCGAACTCAAAAAGGTTGCAAAAGAGTATTTACCTGCAAAAGCCCGGGTCGAATTTTTAGAAATTGCGGCCCGAACTTGGCAAAGCGCTCAGGGAACCGATCGTGAGCTCGAATCTCTCTTCGAACGCAGTTGCAATGTGGAAGGTGTGCCTAACGCCAAACGTTTCAAAGTTGAAGATCTAACTGATCATGAACAAATGTGTGTAACGGATGAGTCATAAAACGCCTCCCATTTATTTTTTTTGTTTGTATTATGGCGACACGAGAATTCATATACCTGACAAATGCCGCGCCCGAGTGGGGCGGTGAAACTGATTCCACTGGAACATACAAGGTGGGTAAAACCGACGACCTCTCCGAACTGATGGAAATGCGCCCGTTTAAATCACGACTGGTTCGTTACCGTGAAGTGTCAGACGGTGAGGCAGCAGAAAATTGTATCATTCATTACTTTACCGAAACGTTCGGTGACCCGGTTCGAGGCAAAGATCACTTCTTCGGGAACGTAAACGAGATGCGACAGGTTCTCGACAAAGTTTACATGTTTTATCACGCACCGGAAAACGGAATCGTCAATATTGCATTCCGAAAAAAACGAGACGCCGAGTTACATCGCTGGGAACCTCCTCCAAAACCGTCGGCGAATCAGTCCCGGTTGAAATCTCCAAAATCGCGTCGCAGACAATCGGAATAGTAATGTACCACAAAAAATCGGCGACGCGGTGCAAAAAATTGGCGGATTCGCTCACTGTCCGTTTCCACGCACTTCAACGGTTTCGATAGCGAATCTGTTGTCATCCATTTTTGCCGTGAAATCCAACCAAACACATCCAACGCAGCTACTGTGATGAGCCGAAACGAGTGGAAACGTGTAACGGTTCATGGTCCCATCGACGAGGTCAACAAGCTCAGTTTTTTTGATCGTGAAATCGCTCCAGTGCGATGACACTCTGTTGCCACAATAACCCGCGACGCTTGCTTGGAAAGATTCCAGATGACCTTCGAAGGAAATTACTTCATTTGGTTGACACGTTAAATCTACGCTATCCGTTACGACGCGGATTAACTGGTTCGAATTGTTGGTTAGGGTGAACAATTGCATGTTGGCTGGCAGGATTGACTATTCTGATTCGGAATCAAATTTTTTGCTGCAAACCTTTCGGCATGTTGACATGCCACGTCAGCACGTGCGCGAACCCTTTACCAACCTATCACCAGGATTGTGTGACACGTGCCGATCATATTTGATAGGCCAAAAAAATTGATTTGTCCATCGGCAGATCAATTCCGCCCAGTCAAAATGTCACGATCTTCCAACCACATACCATTCGAAAGCACTCTTGGCAAAGGTTCGTTGGAGTGTGTTGCCGAGTATCCTCACCATTATCATCTCATGAGGCGATGTGAAAAATCCGCAGGAGATCAGACCGAAGCTGCCATTGCAGACTTTGTGGAAAAATTCGCTGACCACATGGAAAGTGAGCGTTTGTACGAAGTTGATAGTAGTTGGTATGGTAAACACGTTATTACCGTTCGTGCTAAGGGTTTGGGAGCAAGCTGGGAAAAGTTCTTCGTTCCAGCGGAAACCCCTGAGAACTTTGAACGAATGCAAGCAGACAAAGCGACAATGGATGTTAATGTTATGAACTTGGTCGAGAGCAACGAACGTGAAGCGCTCGTCGAAGAACACGCATTTGACACCGTTCAACTATGGAGCAAAATAAACTCCATCCTTGGGGACGCATTAGTTCGCGAGGTCGGAAACAATCTCAAGCATAGCTGCGCTCTTGACAACGGTCCGTCTGCCAAGCGTTCCAAATCGTAAACGTTTGATGTTTGTTTTTTTTGTCGGTGGTGTTGATTATAATGACTTCTTCAACCGAACTCGCACTTGTTTTTGCCATAATTGTGGTTGCTTGCCTTTTGATTTATCTATTGTTCATTCGAGACAATCATGCAGATTTCTCAGCCCTACCGAGCGTATCTGCTCCTCATTACAAATTTAGGTACGTCGACCCGCGAATGCCCGAAACAGTATCTTCGAACTGGTACCTGGATTCGGTGGGGGAAAACCGATTCAGGCTTATTTCGGAATCCCTGTGCAACACAATCATTAAAAATTCACCAACTCGTGCTGGATGGTTTCCAGCAGCACCAGCAAGCAGTTGGCCGCGAATAAGTGCTGTTACAACACCCACGGTAGGTTCCCAACTGGGCACATTTGGCTCTTCTATTTTGATGGAAATTTGTGTTCAAGCACCAGTTGGTAAAGCCAGTTCGGGTTTAATAAAGATTGTAGAACCAGGTTACGTGGCAAGTGGAAACAATGTCAACAGTCCAGTTCACGTTTCACGACCAGTTATTGCTGCAGACGGCATGAACAACGTGCAAATAATGTTTGACAGGAGTTTCTTCTCGGTGAACAACATCATGAAACAATCCAACGTGATTCTGGTTGCCCAACAGTTCGATTCACATCCGGTGGCTCATTTTGAGGTCACGCTGATTGGCGGAACGCCTGGATAACACGTTAATTTACTGCTCGCGTGCACAACCCGTTTGCTCGTGCGCGAACTGACCACTAGACGGTTGTAAACAACAAAATGAGTTCACCAACATACCACCAGAATTTTGCGCCACCTGCTGGGTGTTTTTTGTACCAAACAACCACACCATTTACATAATGTCTCCCGGTTCCATTCTAGTCATTTTGTTCGTCCTGATTATTGTGGTGGCGCTCTTTTTCGTCCAGCCAACACAATCTGGTGGCGGACCGTTTACAATTTCGAACGAGTTGATATTAATTGTCCTCCAATCAAAAAGTGAGAAAAAACTTGTCCCAAACTTTATTTGCATTGGTGAGAAACACGTATCGGTCAATATTCACGTTGGAATGACAAGATCAGGTGCGAATTTCGTACGATTACTTTCACACAACCCGCAGGTTCACCATATTGTTCTTTACAACGAAGCTAAAAATGGTGCGACGTACAGAAGTGACTCCAACATGGAAGTGTTAGCGTCAATAAACACTTCCACGGGGCCAGCCATCGAAAGACGCGTTACGTACTACCCCAAAAACAGTGCGGTTGTTACCAACGTTGACGTTGACATTCGGCAGTACAATCTACCCATGACTTCCATTTTCACTCGATCGCATGCGATCGCAGCAGATTGGATCGATCATGCTGCATCATTCCCAGGTGCCAAATGGAACGACCCAGATGTCTTTTGCCGATTGTTTGACTACATGTACAATCCGACCAACAGGTTAAGTCCGTTACATGACCTGGACAACACACTGCTTACCTCAGTAGAGTTCCGCCTCATCTATGCGCGGATTCGAGCGTATCTCTACCGTGAAATCGAAACGATGAAATTGCGTGAAGAATACAAAAACTTTTCCCCCCGACTCTTCATGGAAATGTCTGGGCTCGAATTGCTCACATTGTGCAATCTTTTGACTAGGCCACGTGAAGTGGGCACGATCCCAATTTTTGTAGCAGGAGCAGCACACACCAGATTGTTAACACGTGCGTTGGAGCCCTACATGGAATCGACCACGTTTACCTACCGCGATATTTGCCCCGGTGAACGATATTTTGTCGATGCCGTTCTCAAAGATGCCCCCTTGCCCGCTGAAGACCCGACCAAAATCATTTCTTTCAACATTTACAAACTCAAAAACGACTCCGTCGTGATAGAAATCATTCCGAGAACGTTTCAGGATCCTGCAGTGGGACACTATGTGGAGACACTTCGGAAAGCTCTTGGAGCATCCATCTATTCGAGTGTTCCGTTAGCAGGATTTACATCACCGTTTCAAAGCTTTGGTACCTGGCTCGTAGATGAGAGTGCCAACATCACGACAGTGAATGAAGGCCCGTTCGAAATCTACCAGCCATATTTTGACACGGGAACGGACGCAGGTTTAGCGATGAAGGTAAGAATCGCATTTAAATCAGAAGTAATGGAGAAGCTAATACCTGCCGCGGAAGCGTTTCTCCACAAGAAGCACCTCCTCTCTTCCTGGCATTCGATTATGGAAGACGATAAAAAACGTGGTGTTCGGGATAGAGGAATGTTTGTCCGATCGTTGGAGTGGCTCGAAACGGAGTTTCAACTCGATTTCATAGAAAAATGTGGAACGCAGTTTTGTGTTATTGTTAACAGAATGATGTCAATCCCAGACATGAGCCGTGAAATGTACGAACTTGAAGCAAAAGAACTAATGCGCCTAATAGATTCACGTGATGGCGATTTCGATTTACCATCTGCGAACCAAATCCAAGCCCTAGTTGCATCAGAAGGTGTCCACGTGCCGCACGTAAAAACCACAGACGGGGCTTTTGTCGAAAACACTATTGGCAATTTCACTTTGGATCATATGCCTCCCCCGTGGAGCGTGGATTTCACTTACCGACCAGAATTCGATGGGGAAATCACAAAAGACACTGTTACACCAGTGACCGACGAAGCCGTCAGAGCAAAAATTGAACAGAACTATCTTTTGGTTTTCGACAACCCACCGCCGATACCAGACTTGCAGCATCCACCCCAGCCAGCACGCGAACTCGCCGCTGTCGAGTTGTAGACATTAAAATGGGTTCACCGACGCATCATCAGGATTTTACGGCGTTCAACAAAATTGATCTCCATTAGTTACTATCAACCCGCATTATGACTGACATTATTACTCTCGTTTTTGCGTCAGGCAAGCAGTACGAAGTTGCCAGAGAGTATCTCGAAGCGTCAACCACATTGAAAATGATCGTTGAACGATCGGAATCCAAACGCATTGTGATCCCAAGAATGCATCAACCGTTCAAGGAAGCGGTGCTGCCACACCTACTTGGTTACAGTTTGGCAAAAAGAAACGTAAATGTGTGGGGTGGTCAAGACGAAATTGACTGGTACGGTCTTGACCGATGGCCATACTTCTTCGACGAGGACGATAATGTGTTGCCAGTCCCAAAACTTGTTGTCATTGCACTGGAAGCCTGCGAATTGAAACCAGACATTGTATGGGATGACATGCAGGCAGTGAAAACGGAAGCTGTTGCTTTGGGTCATGACACGTTTTATCGATTTGAGGTCCGAAGCAATGCTGGAGGCAGGGAGGTGGCCATTCCCGATTTCTCGTTCGACGAACCACTGTATGATCGCATGAATCGAATGTGGGCCGACAGTGCGAACTACTTTCTGGATCGAAATCCAATTTTGCGCGAACTCTTGGAGGTTGACGCAAGAACACGCCAGAAGGTTGCTGAGATGCGTGCTGGTTTGCCGTAAGAAATTTGGTTCGGATTTCTGGCTATCAATTGTTACCTCCACAAAAATGCCAAAAAAATCCAAATCACACGCGTCAGCACCCAAGGGAATCAAAACCCGGGCGGCTCGTGCTGCCAAGATATGCGCTTCATTGTCATTCAAAACTGGAGGCCCCGTTGGGAGCAAGATGATGACATCATTGAAAAAATAGTGCATAGCACGCTGACGATCTTTTTTTTGCGGGAAATGTGTATTGTGGTCGGTGCGCGAACCGGTCACTAGACAGTTGTAAACGTCAAAAAAGCTCCACTAGCATATCATCAGGATTTCGCGGTACGTTAATGGGGGTTGTGAGCATTAAAATGCGCCCAGTACATGCACATTGCAAACGTACCTCGCGTGTAGCAAATTGGCGCGCGCGATGTTTTTTTTGTAACCACGTTGCCTGTGGTACAAAAAAACAAACCAGCAGGCACGGACATCAACTAACATGCCCATTCCCAGACCTTCCCGTAATCGAGACGGGATCTGCAAAACGTGGCGTGCCATTTCCAGTAATCCATGACGACTCCAATGAGATCGTTTGGCAACCATCGCCACGTCGCTCTGAAAAACGTTCGCACATTTGCTCGCAGCACTGGGTCGCTCTGTTGGTACATGTCGATCGTCCATCGAACTGATACGTCAATGGCGACGAAACCAGATTGAAAAGCAACACACAATACGTTGTTGTCAGTTCTAATTATTTTGCAAATGTCAAACGTGTAATATTTCGATGATTTGAGAAGGGTACCGTTTGCCATGCTCCGAACTTCGATGCATCTGCAACGGGGCGATTTCGAACTGGCCGCGAAGCTATCTTTGTCAGCAGCGATTGAAAAGTGCTTGCTGCCGCCGTTCGTTTGAACCGTCCAAACGAATCGGAGAGTTGGAATGTGCACAAGCGATAGGTATGCTCGACTGCGTCCTCTGACGTAACCGACGAGTAAATGATTGCTGGACACGTAACAGACGTGCGGCATTGTGTCGACGTCGCAAAGCACCTTATTGCTAGTGTTTGGTCCGATGTAAACAACCGTTACTGATGTATCGTGCACGGCGACAAGTGTTTGCCCATCCGGTCCAACTTTTACAATCCTGCAAAATCCAGCAACCAATGTGTTCGTGGTGATACCCGTACCGTATTCGTCAGGGCGCGCAATGATTGTGTTTCCGTTCTGGATGTTCGTGACAGCAAGTTCGCCAAGGAAAAACGTAGCGCAGATCTGTTCGTTTTCCGACACGTAGAACCGCATGTGTTCAGGTTCGCGCATCGGACATGCGAAACGGTATAACAAACACAACGTATCGCCGCTAACGACCAAGCATTCAATTTTGTCAACCATAAAAATCTTGTCGTTGTTGACTAGCTTAATGAAGTAGCCGTAATAGGCGGTGAGTTCGATTATGGCATCGCTAACCATGTAATCAATCACACAATGTTGCTGGCCCTGGACGTCGGTCGTAAAGCCGTAATATTTGTTGCCGAACCACGTCACGTTCTGGTCAGTTGGCAGTTTGAAACTCGCAATTGGTACGTTGGTTTCGGTACAAACAACCGTGACCGTTTTTCTGACGCATTGAGCGTATCGCTTTCCATCGGAAGTAAACTGTCCTCTGACATCGTACATGCCCAGTTTGTCTATGTTTAGCATTTCGGCGCTATCAGGATCAATGTAGCAAACGGACGGCCAACGACTTAACTCCATTGTTGCAAGCGAATTGGAACAGAAAAAAGTAACTCAAATATTCTAACCTGGTACTTTTTTGCTCCACCGATCGTTCCGATCCCGTCACCCAGCTCAATCTTGTCGAACGTGCCACGACCAAAATTCCATGATAACTCCTTCGAGATCGTTTGGCAACCACCGCCACGTCGATACATAAAACGCCCTTACTAACGCTCGAACTTCGGGACGGGCGTGTTGGACCATCTCGGGATTCCAAACGGATGTCGAAAAGTTGTAAACGACGAACCCTTGCATTAATTTGAACGTGAGCCTGTTGCCCGACAGTACGTTTGTGGATCCGACAAACAAATTGTGCGGCGAAGACAACGCCAAAAGCCCGCCGTCAACCAGTCTCCGGAGCTCGATTACTGCGCCCAAATATCCGCCAACACAGATGGCAAACTTCGTTTCATCGATCGCCCAAACACGGCTGATGTGTCTTTTGGTTTTAATCGACCACACACGAACAAGACCGGGACGGAGCAAAAGCGTGACCTCTTTATGATTGCCGTTTTGTGTGCACACCGCGATATGTTTTTCGGTCAAATAACATGTCGGCAGCGGACGACTTTGATCATGGTCAAGCCATGTTATTGTTGTTTGGTGGCCAGTTGGAATTTCGGTAATTTCGATCTCACCCGATTGGTAACGACCTGCAAACGAACTGCCCGTAGGGCAAACTGCGAGGAGTTCGTAACTATCACGTTCAGCACGTCTGAACACACACCTTCCGTTGTAAACCGCGAGAAGATCGTAACTATAACATCCGTCACGTCTATACACATACCTTCCGTTATGAAACGTTGCAACCGGCTCTTTTGCGCGGCGCGGATATTTTGGCGGCATGCCGGTCAGAACGGTCATTCGACAGTCCCTCGCCGTTACGGCGTGAATGGAAGAATTTTCGAAGCACTGCCATCCGTTAAGCGCTTCGATTGAGGCTTTCGTTTCGCAGTGCTCGGCGGCACCTGCAGGCAGTTTTTGATTTATGCGTATGAAGTGAACGCCATCCTCGAACCCGAACTCGGGCACCAGGATCCAGTCTGTTCCACCGTCATACCTTCGAACATACGTCCCTTCCATGCTGATCACTCGGCAAGTGTTTTTGCAAAGCTGAATTCCGTTTGCCGTTCTGCACGGCATGCAGTGTGTATATGTCGCACCAGTTTCAAGATCGAACACAAACAAATGCCCGTTATTAAGAGTAACACTAAACTGACCGTTGTCTGAGAGCGCAGACAGGCCAGCGTCAGCTTTTCGAACTACTCTGCTTGTAATCATTTGGGCGTGGTTGTTGTTGAGGAACGTTAATCATTTTTTGTTCCAAAAAAATGTCCACCCAAACGACCCGATCCTACCGCCCGGCCCAGTTTTGCTGCTTGGCTCAGTTTTGCTGCTTGGCTCAGTTTTGCTGCTTGGCTCAGTTTTGCTGCTTGGCTCAGTTTTGCTGCTTGGCTCAGTTTTGCCGAGCATGCCATGACCAATATTCCATAACAACTCCGATGAGGTCGTTTGGCAGCCACCGCCACGACGACGCGTAAAACGATCTTATGACGGCTCGTATGGACGGCCCGTAATTGTCAAACATCCAGGGTGAAAATCGAAATGTTGTGTTGTACACGCTGAAACCGCCGCGCACGCCGACCACGAACCTGTCTTCGCTCGCACGAATGTAGCGGTTGGATTGAATGACGTTGCTTGGGGCAGAAAATGTGAGCAATCCACCATCACACACGCTTCGAATTTCAACTCGGAGCTGCGTACGCACATCAGCGCAAATCAAGAAAGTGCTGTCGGACAATGGAAGAATCTGCCTACAGAACCCTGGCAATTCGACGGACCACAGAACTTCACCGTCTGTAACGTCGACCAGACCCAACATGTCACGGTCACCGTTTCTAGTTCCAGTAATGATGTGATCGTCCGACAGGTATCGGAGCTTCAACGTCATTACCGAACCGTCAAAATGAATCGGTGGCCCGCTCGGACGCTTCACAATCGTCATTCTGCTCTGTCTACGACGGCCGAGCATATCCATAGCTTCTATACCTCGCAAATGGTCGAGCAGCTCTTCAACGACAAACGAAGTTCCACTTGGACTAATATCAGTAACACGACGGGTGTTGGGCCACATGCGGGCATCGTGCTTTCCAATCGTTTGAGACAAGCAATAGCCCGTACGTTCTACCAACACGCTAACTTTGTTGTCGGCCGATATTCCCGCCTGCGTAATCGAGCGTCCCGCATGATCCGATGCAAACGTGGCCAGAAACTTTCTTCCATCAGTGACGTCGACAATCGAACAGTTCGTTTTGCTCATCGTGTAAACTTTACCGTCTCGATTCACTTGCACGATTTTTCCGGGAACGTCGCAAAAGTCTCTGAGCGATTTCCATGTCGCCTGACGATCGATGTAATCAACGATAAACCAGCCGATTCCGTTTTGTTTGACACAGTGACGGTTTCCGAAAAGGATGAAATCTGCCGGTGCAGCAAACTGGACCAGTTGCTCACCGGTTCTCGTGTCGTAAACCGTGAGCACATTGTCTCTGCAAACACCGTAACGATTGCCGTTGTTTGAAAACGCGACGGCTTCACCGTTCGGCTCGAAAACAATGGTCGTCTTTGATTCCATGGCGAGATTGTGTATGAAAAAAAACGAATCAAATATGGCATCGATCAGAAACGCAGAGCATACCATTTCCAATATTCCATAATAACTCCGATGAGATCGTTTGGCAACCACCAAGTTACCATGTAGAACGCTCTTGCTGCAGCACGTGCGTTAGCTCTGCTGCATCGGTACTGTTCGGCTGACCAGCGGATTGTAATATCGAACGTTACAAGATCGTTATTTTGCGTAAACATTGTGAGTCGACCGTCAGACATTTCTTGACAGCGAGTCGATTCAAGCTTGCATGTTCGAGCGAGACAACAACCGTCAGCCGAGCTTCTAACGAAGTAGCATTCTACGGAGCTTGTTTGTTTCTCGCATGTTACGAAAGTGCTCCTGTCGCCAGCAGACCTGATACTCCAAAGCGGCCTCGTCTTAACGCACCAAACGGGTGTAGGTTCGCTAGTTTCGTCGATATAGTACAAGGTAATGTTGGTTGGTCTGTTGTAAAAGTTGACTCCAACCACAACATGTTCGTTTGTAATAAACGTTACACACGGACAGTCGACACCACAGGGCACGCTGTATATTTTAGTTGCCCGCGTATCAACAATTCGCAGCTTCCGACAAGAGTCGTAACCTTGCGGCTTGTGTGTAACCGCATATGAGTACCCGTTCGGACTTGCCGCAAGTAATGTTTGATTGGCGAGATGTGGATTTGTGGCAGCAGTGCGGTGGCCTTCAGCAAAATTGTAAGCTGTAATTAACCCGTTGCGTTTTATGACGGTTTTTCGACCGCTACGCATCGTAGTTTCAACGTGAAAATCACTTTGTATAAACCCAACCCGACCGCAATCGGACACCTGAACGCAGATCTCGCTCCGACCACAATCCGATAGTGTGTGAAATTTGCAACCATCGATGCCTCCAAGCTGCAGCAATGGTCGTGCAGTTTTTGTGTGGTGGTTGACGACAAAATGCGTTCCTGCGTCGCTAATAAAACAAAACTCGCTGTCTGACAGGGTAGCCGCAATCTGACCCGACCAACAGTAGTCGGTTGTCCAACAGTTACCAGTGTGGTAATCTATGACACATTGATGATCGAGGCCTTGCACAATCACACAACATCCATCGTAGGCCTGCGAAATGCTGTCGATTGTTTTGGGCGCGTCAGTTTCGGCAATTGTTTGACCTGTCGTTACGTCAACAACTGTGAGATGATTGCAATTTGCAAACGCGAACAGTTTGCCGTTCTCCGAAATTCTGTTCGTCAGTGGTTTATAGTTCCCGACGCGGTAGGTTGGAATGTGAGTCATGTCGATTGGAAAACGAAAAAAAGATTCAAATGTATCAGCTAGATCTTGCAGCCGTAAAATGCAACAGTTTCATTTCGAACGCCCTGCTTCGCGCGCTCGTCGGCAAACTGCCAGATATCGAAAAGTATCGACAAGAAGACGTTAATATCGTCGTCAATGTTCGAATAATGGTCTTCACGAAACCCGTTCGTTACCCCAGAATATCGCGATTCGAAGTCGCGCACCGCGTTGTTTTGCTGCTCGTGTCTGATCAGTGATTCGACCCTGTATCGTTCTTGTTGATCAAACGATCGCGCCAAAAGGATGTAGTGCGGCTCTTCGAGGCGTTCGTAGAAACCGTACCCGCCGAAGTTAATGAAATGCTGTATTTCTTTTTGACGTGACATGTGTAATGCGATCGTAAACGTAGTTTCTAACAAAAAAAATCAACTAGCTGGTTCGTTACTCACATCTAATCACCGCTCTGCCGTCGAACGACTCGTGAAAGTAGTTAATAACCTCGGCGGGACGATCTTTTGGATCGAATTTGACAACCCGAAGCTTGGGCAATTTGCGAAATGATCTGATGTCATCATTGGTAAACGGTAAGCTGTGTAATCCTATTGTGCGCAACGTTAGACATGTTGCGAGCTTAATGTACACTCCGGGAGAAACCCGCTCACAGCGTGAAATGTCTATTAACGTGAGCGATGGGAACCTGTCGATTTCAAAATCGACTCCCGAGCAGGTGAGTGGTGACGACCAATCTGTCATGACAATGCTTTCAAGCTTGGGGCACGCACCCAGCAGATCGGTCGGCAACACGTTAACTTCTTCGTTTTTTGACATGTTTAGGTAAACCAGTTCGAGCATGCTTATGTCCGTTAGGTTCGTCGCCAAAAAGTTGTTACAACCCGAAATATCGAGGTAACTCAGGTTCCGAATTCGAGTCAAATCAACGAGCGTCTCAGCTTCCACCCACACATTGCTTCGAAGCAACAACGTTTGTAGATTGGAGCAACCGGCAAGCAAACCAATGGTGTTTGCTTCAAATCCTGCTTTGTCGTCGTCTTCGGAGCAACCACTCGTTGACTCGGGAGTGCCAGGTCTTGACGTGTCGGAAGTGTTACTCAAGTCAAGCGACTCGAGCAGAGGTAGTTTTGCTAACCGTTTAATGGTTTTGTTTGTTATCTCTGTGTCCGTCCAATAAGCGGACAGAGCAAATTTGCGCAGATTTGTGCATCGATCCAGTTTTGCAAACGCACGATCATCGCAACAGAGGTTCGTGAAATCGGCTTCGACGGGATTAACCGCGTTGAAAATCAACTCGAGATAGTCAGGCACCTCTCCTCGGTCATACATTGTATCGCCACAGAAACAAACACAAACCTCAACGTCAGGCCTGCCACGAAACGCGTCAAACGTGCTAAACCTAACTTCGTCCGGGAAAACAAGCTCGAAACGTTTGAGCGAGTTGATTTGCAGCACCGTGCAAACGTTTGCGTCAGAAAATACGCCAACGGCACAAACCACAGTTAGGTTCGGCAATTGCAAAATGTCGGTAGTAATAACGTAGTCGAGCGGTGGCCAGGACTCGTTGATGCGAAGCTCGCGTACGAATTCTTTGATCGGAAAGTTTTTGATATCGTTGAAGTAAACGGTTGGTGTCCAATCTAGCCAATCCCTGCGGGTGCGACGTGTTGATTGCCGGGACTTCTCATCGGCCCATTCGAGCATGTTGCGAACAATACCTTCGATTTGATACCAAGACATAGTGATTGTGTCTACTTCACATGATTCAAATTTCGGGCAAAAAAAAACAAACCGAACGGAACTAATCGATAACCAACAACGAGCCGAACCTGTTCATTAGTTGTTGTTTCGATCTATCTGACATTCCAACTCCTGTAATATTGACTTCACGCAAACTTAGACAGGCGGTTATGTACCAAGTATCTTCGACAGAAACGTCCATAGATTCTGTGTCCTCATCGACCAGTTTAATGAGACTCAAATCGATACTTTGCAGCCTCGGAAAATCACGCAGCAGTTCGAAAAAGTAAACGTCAAACATCGACCCGCCGAGATTAATTTTGCGCAGCGTGCGGTACTTTGCGAGTCTCACGAGAACGTCTGTTTGGATGGGCATATTGCTGAGGTCAATATCTGTGAGCAACGGGAACCGTTTGGGGTCAAACTCGTCAGAGTTTTCATCCATCGAATCACAGCTGCCCTCGCGAACCGTTTCCAGCTTGGGACACTCTCCTATAAAATCGATTACCAAACAATGCAGGTCGCTCCGTTCTATTACGAGCGTAGACAGCTTCGGCATACATATTGCTGCCAGATCTTTTGTTTCCAACCGATCGTTGCCTGAAATGTCAAGATACGTTAGGTTCGGGATGAGCGACAGGTTTGTGAGTACGACTTTGTTTACGTTTGTGCAGTCGCTGAGGATCAGAGTGTGCAACTCCACACATTTAACGAATGGTTCAAAAATGTTGCTCCGAAACCCTGAATGTTTACCGCAGCGACATTCATGGTGACACTCGTCGTCACTCATGTAAGCCGACCCGAAACAACGATCGTGGTTGGATCCGCTCAGATCAACAACCTGAATGTGCGGAATTTCTGCGATATGTTTGGCCGCTCTGCATGCGAGGTCTCTATTTTGGCTGAAACAAACGCGCCGCAGTTTGTCGCACATAACGAACAATTCGAATTCGTCAGGTTCGTCGTGGGAAGCATAGGTACTCGTAAAATCGACGCAAACAACGTTGGGACATGCGAGGATTAATTTGACCAGCTCGTTCGGCCTCTGCACGAAACATTGATGTCCGCGAAAAACAATGCTGATTTCGACATCAGGTCTTGCTCGAATATCATCAAAAGCTCTGTGCGTTGTCTCGCGCGTTGGCGCAAACGTAATCTTTTCGAGCGTGCCAATCTGCATCAACGCAGTAATTTCGTTGTCGGCAATCGGCGAATCGATGCGTACTGTCTGGACGTTCGGGTACGTCCTGATGTCGTCAATCGTGGGTTCGGGGTTAATCAGACATGTGACGTGAAGTTTACGCACCGCTTCTTTGAACGGAAACCCCTCGATGTAACGAAAAACTGTCGGAGTTTGGAACAACCACCCGCTACACACGCGTCGCAATTGCTTATGCGAGTCTTTAGCAATCCACGCGAAAATATAGCAAACGATGTCTCCAGTTTGATGCCATGGGGTTACGATTTGGTGTTGTGACATAGCGATTATGTCTACTCCACACAACTCAAATTTCGATCAGATCTTACATCCAAAGAACAACACCGTTTCATTTTTTGTTGGATTTGCGTCAACCTCGCGCCAGATCTTCCGCAACGCCGCAATGAAATCGCCGATGTCACGCCGGCGAGTTGCGTGATGTGAAACCGTCGTTTTG
>Ga0233437_1000433_pt1 | contig 98827 bp, 94 predicted proteins | sample SI_122_August201_FD_182714 | JGI IMG/M metagenome (GOLD analysis project Ga0233437, IMG submission 182714) | Seawater microbial communities from Saanich Inlet, British Columbia, Canada - SI_122_August2016_200_MG | ecosystem: Environmental > Aquatic > Marine > Inlet | place: Canada: British... | reverse complement strand
AGGGAGTCCCGCAAAAAATGAGAAATTTTTGAATCGTGTTTAATTTCATATGAATACTTTTTAGTCAATTCATCATGGATACGTCGTTTACTGAATGCTCACAAGAATTCTAGTATCTTTTCAGCTCCCCTCCGTCGAGGGGATTATAATTCAAAACACGCATGAATCCATCCATGGAGCTGTTGGAAAACATCCTGTTTTCCATCGTTTTGAATCATAATCCCCCCGACTCTGGTAATGTGGTGAATAGTTACGAATTCTACAACCATTGTTTCAACCAGAGAGCTGACCTGGAGCGGGACCATGCAGCCCTCATGCCTGTCTCACCTATTGTCATTGTCTATATTTTGCATTAACCTGAGAATGAAGTCTGGTAAAATCCATATTGGAATGCCGATCAATGCGCCTGAATGCCAGCAGCAAAATAGAGCCGGAGATCAACGGCAGAAAGATCATGAAAAATAGAACCAAGAAAGGTGTTTTACTGATAGCCATACTGGCTGGACTCATCGGGTCAGTTGGATCAATCAATGCTCAGGAGAGGTTGACCCTGTCCAGAAGCTACCGCTCACTGGCCATGGGTCATACCGGGATTGCCAGTGCGAATGACAGCGCAGCGCTTTTTTACAACCCGGCTATCCTCGCCAATGTTGAAGGGTGGTGGCTGGACTATTCCGCCTGGACAATGGAAAATTCAGAGGGATTTACGGCCGAGGATACCGTCCCCATGATGACATCTCCGACATTTCCCTACACCAATCGAGATGGGATCTCAAACAGTGATAAATCCGCCTTTCTGTCCAAAGAAAATCCATACCTGCGCGCCAACGCAGGGGTCAATCTGACCATCAACCTGACAGATGCAGGTGTATCGATCGCAGGCAGTTACCTGCTTGAGAATATTGCGACAACAACCAACAGTGGTGCCTCCATCTATCAACGGGACGACACGATTCAGAAAGTAGGGATTTCTATCCCGCTGGGGCAGGGCTCGTTAGTACTTGGATTGGCAGCCACAAACATTCAGAGGCGTGTCGCAGAAGATGCCACAACAGACACGATTACGAACTGGGGCAGTCGCTACACAGGAACCGGGTACGATATCGGCCTGCTTTACCGCATGGCCAACAAGGCCAGGATTACCTGGGGGCTGGTGATGCAGAACTACGGCGGTCTCAAATTTGGAGATCCCAATCTGGAAGAGGTTGAGCAAGTGGGGCTGGGGGTCTCGATGAATCACGAGGTGGGCATTTTCAAGATCGTCCCTGCCATCGACATTCGCGAGATGACTTCAAAAACGGAGCGAAAGAACACCCTGCATGCTGGAATCGAACTCGGCATGTTTCCGAATTCCACCGGCGGCAGTTATCTCACCTATCGAGCAGGACTCAACCAGGGATACCAGACCCAGGGCGTCGAACTGAACCTCATAAACCACTATCTGATCATCGGATACACCCTTTATGGAGAAGAGGTGGGAGAAGGCACTGCCAAGGTAGAAAGTAAAAGGTCAGTTGCCTATCTCTCCCTCGGGTTTTAGCCGGTTCGCGATGCCAGTTCAGGACAGTGTGGCCAGCATCTCTTTAGTGAAAGGCTCGATCTCGTGACCTTCCCCATTTTTGATCTTGTTAATCCAGTCCGGAATGGATTAAATCTGCCCCCCCACCCTCCTCACGATATCCCTATCCCCGATGCCTTTTTCAAGTTCTTCCATTTTCAATTTAATGTTCATCTTCCAGATAATACCCGGGCAATAAATCCTGCCATAGATTTATAAAGTCTGCATATTGACTGACTCCGAGAGGCTGGGCGGAGAGGTCACATGACAATTCAGCTATTTCAAAAAACCATGCTCAAGGCATTTTGTTAAAAGGATAAAGGGTTCAGCGAGGACCAGCTTAATTCACTTATTCAAGCACTAATTAGTGTCTGAACGAAAACCCATCATTTTCGGGGACCAATAAAATTTTGCAGCAGCGTCGTAATAGATTCCGGCTGCTGTGTGTAAAAAATGTCAGACGAAAAAACATTTCTCGTTAAAAAACTGCCGCATAGGCCGTTTAACCCGATTTTTAGGCACACTACTCCTGGATGCCGGCAAAAGAGTTAAAAATTAGTGACGGACAGGCTAAGCAGCCTTGATTGACTGCCCAGCGTCCGCTCGATTGTTTTCCCAGGTTTGGCGATATTTTTTCTTCCGTTCTTCCTCGGCACGTTTTTTTTGCTGAAAAATGTTACCTGTGATCTGGATATTGCGCGAAAGCACAGCCAATGAGATATAACGCTTAAATGCATCGATACCCTTGTCGGGACATCTGTCCAGACCGTGGTTTTCCAATGCGTTGATAGCCGATTCTACCGACGAATGATGCCGTCTGGACTGAACGAATTCTTCGGTTAGCTCATGTTCTTTCTGTTTTTGTGACAGCTTCCCTTTTTTGGGAAGCGTGAGCCGGTCTAAAATAGTCGTTAGTTTTTTGACATTATCGGGAGAGTAAAACCCTTTATCGAAGCTACAACCGGTCAGGTTCGGGAAAAGTACTTTCGCTTCCTTGATGATCGAAACGGCTACATCTTTATCATCTTGCTTTTGCATGATGCGGTGGTGAACGATGAAGCCATATTGATCTTCAACGATGCAAACTTTCAGACCCAGTTCCTGTGAAACACCGGCTTTACCTTTGGAGATCCATTCGGTGTGTTCCTCGAATATCGAAAAAACTTTTTCGTCATGGGCAATTTTTTCATTCAGAATCACACGACGGTATATTTGTTCGATTTGACGATTAGCATGGCTAACATAGCGTTCTATTGCAAAAACTCTATCAATATTTACCAATGGACTCCGGCGCAGTTTTTCAATCGTCTCATCCGTTTTTTTGAGAAAAGAGACAGCTAAATCCAAGTAACCCAGGTGAGCTTGTTGAATTGCCAGTACCTTTTGTGCTTTCTTTTTTGGATCTTTAGAGGTCGAGCGTTTCAGGTTTTGTGCTCTCCGATACAGCTTTTTCAGTTTTCGTAGATTGTGTGGAGATTGACGCCAGTCCGAAATACCAGCTTCGGCGCAGGAATAGGATATAAGAGTGATTACCTTGCGCATAGCATCCAGCAGCAGATTAATGTCTGTTGGATAGTGAACATTGGTTTCAACGACAAACGAATCGCAACGGGCATGAAAGCAATCGATTTGATTTTTCCCTAAAAGGTTATGTCCATACCCAACCACACAGCGATTGATGCGATCCAAGACCTCGGGTGTCAGTAAGGATACGTTGTCTCTCACAGTCTGCAGGGGATATTGAAGATCAATATCGAAAGCGGAATGACACAGCATTTGACGGACGGTCGCATGGTTGTCGGCAATCTCTTTGAGCTTATCGAAATCGAAGTTGCAGGCAAGACGGAGTGTTCCCAGTACCAGTATTTTCCAGTAGTCCATTCCGCATCGTCCAGTTTCGGGATCGATGTGAGGGGGTGTTAAACCAGTGAGCATGTCAAAAACCATGGCTCTAAGATCCGGATTCGTATATATGTACTGAAGTCCCATTAGGAGTTTGGGGATTTCATCGCGCGACTGAAGATCGAATTTAATCTGGCTGATATCGATTTCGCCCAATTTCATTTGTTCTTCGATAACTTTTCTCATGACATACCTTGATGAAGATTTGTGAAAAAACTATCTCCATCGGAAAAATGGCCCGACGGTGTTGTGTGTTGTTGCTCTTTTATATCAATTAGATAATAACATTGCCAACTCGTCGGGTCTACTAAAAACATGGTACTATGCAAAATAAACATGGCGTTTTGGTAAAAACTTCGATTTACATTTTCAAACGGTAACTTGCGCCAGTGTTGTATTTCAAGAGTTCCCGTTCAGACACTAATTAGAATTGTGGCACAGAACTTTCAGTTAACACTGTATAGTTCTCTGAGACCAGCCATGAGCCTGACTATCTGTCGGCAATAGTCACAATGTGATAATAAGGTAATATTGCCTGATTGTTTAATAAGCTGTATGATCTAAAAACAGGTTTGCAATTGCAAACCAGACAACAAAAACCTAAAAACGAGGAAAAGTATGTCTGCAATGGATATATTAAAAAAAGAGCACAAACTCATTCAACGATACCTTGACAACATGTCTGTCGCTCAGGATCTACTGGGGGTACGGGAAACGGTTCCTCCATCCGTGATAGATAATTCGATCCGGTTTGCAAAAGAGTTTATGAACAAAACCCACCATTTCAAAGAAGAGTATGTTCTATTCCTGAAACTGGCAGAAAAGAAAGGGGGCGACATCGACCCACAAATTGTTTCCCTGCGTGATCAGCATGAACGCAGCAGAAACCTTGTCTCTAAAATTAAAGAGACCCTGAGTGGTTACAAAAAAGGGGATGAAATCGCTTTCAGCACGCTTGCTGAAAACATGGGCTATTATGTCACTCTGGAAAACCAACACCTATATCGCGAAAACCACGTGTTTTACCCCATGGCAGAGAAGCTTTTCTCAGCTGAAGAGATGTCTTCCTTCGATAGTGAATTTGAAAAAATCGATGAAAAGCAAGGAAAAGGCACCTATGAAAAAGGTGTAGAATTAATCAATGCTATTGAAGCGGACATGAAGGAAAAATTTGGTGCGGTCTATCGGGACAAATACGAGCTAATCGTCAAAAGTCACCACCACCAATAGAAATCAATCGCCTCTTTAGACTTTACATCTCGATGGCGGGGCCACAAGCCTTGCCATCGAATGGCCCCTTCCTCAGCAGCAAGTCGCCCGTTCAAGCACCGCTTCAGGAAAAGCGCTGGGCTAATTCAGCGCACAACATCAAAAAAAATTAATGACCCATTGCAGACGAGGTACTGCGACGGGGGTCAGCCCCGCCATACAAATTACCATTGTCATCGATGAGAATCCCCTGAATAGCTCCCATAGCCCTTTTCTGTTTGACAGTGTGTCCCATCTGACGCAGGAGCAGGACCGTATCCGGACTGATCCCCTCTTCAACTCGAATTTCATCTGGGAACCACTGATGATGGATGCGCGGCGCATTGACCGCAGATTGTATATTGAGCCCATGATCAACCACATTCATAATCACCTGTAAGGTAGTAGTAATGATCCGGGATCCTCCGGGACTGCCAACCACCAACATGTTCTTACCCTGCTTTTTAACAATTGTCGGAGACATGGAGCTCAGCATCCGTTTACCGGGTTGAATACGGTTGGACTCGCCACCGATCAGACCATAGGCGTTCGGAACACCGGGCTTAGCGCTGAAATCGTCCATTTCATTATTCAGGAGAAAACCGGCTCCTTCCACGACAATGCCACTCCCATAACTGAAGTTAATGGTATAGGTGTTTGAAACGGCGTTGCCAAATCGGTCCACTATTGAAAAGTGGGTTGTTTCACCGCTTTCATAACCGGAAGGTTCGCCATGATGGATATCTCGACTGCTTCGTGGTTTGAAGGGGTCGATCTGGTCCTTGATGCGTCGAGCGTAACCCTTGGCGATCAGTCCCTGAACAGGCACTTTCACAAAATCGGTGTCCCCCAGATAACGGGCTCGATCTGCATAAGCATATTTCATGGCTTCTGCCATCAGATGAATTGTTTTGGCAGAGTTGTGGCCCATTGAGGCAATCGGATAGTGCTCCAGAATATTGAGAATCTGAATGATATGAATCCCGCCAGAACTGGGAGGACTCATGGAGTAGATATCAAATCCGCGGTAAGTCCCATGCACCGGTTTCCTGATGAGCGGTCGATAGTTTCTCAGATCCGCTGCCGTAATCAGTCCCTGGTTTTTTTCCATCTCTGCTACGATCAGGGCTGCTGTCTGACCTTCATAGAAACCGGCCTGACCACTCTTCTCAATCCGCTGTAAAGTTGCAGCCAGATCTGGCTGCCTGAAACGATCGCCCGGTTTGTAATTGCTGCCGTCTTTTTTAAAAAAGGTTTTGCGGCTGGATGCCCATTTTTTCAACACAAGGGATCTGGATTTTACTCCCCGGCTGAATCGGGGAGTGACGATAAATCCTTCCCGTGCCAACCTTATGGCTGGTTGCAGGGCTTCCGCAAGTGACAGAGTCCCAAACTTCTCCAGAGCAACTGCCAACCCGGCAACCGTTCCCGGAACACCGGCGGCCCTGTGCGAAAAGCGACTCAGGAACTTGTCAACGTCTCCCTTATCGTCTAAAAACATATTTTTTGAGGCCGCTGCCGGCGCTTTTTCCCGATAATCAATTGCAATCACCGAACCGGTGTTCTGCATCGAGATCAACATAAATCCACCGCCGCCTATATTACCTGATCGGGGTTGAGTCACCGCCAGGGCAAAAGCGGCCGTAACGGCGGCATCAACAGCATTGCCACCTTTTTTAAGGACCTGCAACGCTTCAGTGGTTGCCAGATAATGGCTGGTCACAACTATGCCATTTTTTGCCTCAGCAGGAACCGCTCTTTCTCCTTCTATAATAGCCTGGGCGCTCGTTTCGATAATGAATCCGGAAGCCATGACGGTCATGAACCAGCAAAGCAAACAAAAAGACAATTTTTGAAAATAGATCTTCATAGGTGACCTTTAAGCAGATTTTTATGCATTTGCAATCAGCGGGTGTTGCAGACGATCCCTCAACAGGAATGCGTCGGTTAGGATTCGCAAAGTCAGTGCTCCTTGTTTATACCCACTCTTAATTATGAGGTTTTGTTGCCGTGATATCAAGCATGAATTCTTCTTGATTGACATCGGCTCAAAAATGCAATCGATTTCCGGAGGGCAAAACCCCACTATTCAACTGAGAAAACACAACCAACCGGAATGAGGTGAAAAAGAACCTTTCCGGCAATCAACACTTGCCAAGGGGGTGCTGAATTCCGCATAATAATTGTTAAAGATAGTCAGTGTCTTGGAGAGCCAGATTCATACTGTCCAGTCCTGATCACAAGATAAAACGCATTTACGCAAAATCAATCCGATACTGAAATTCTAGAAAACAGATGAAAATCACCACTAAATGCAGGTACGGGATCCGTGCTATGGTTGAGATCAGTCGTAACTACTCGGTACGGCCCACCACCAGAAGAGAGATCGCCTCAAGCCAGGAACTGGATAATTCCTACCTCGAAAATATTCTCCTGGATCTGAAAAACAATGGCATCGTTAGATCGATCCGAGGGGTCAAAGGGGGGTTTGTACTTAACAGGCCACCTGAATCTATCACACTGCTCGAAATAGTAGAATCACTACAGGGGGAAATTGTCCCCTCTGCATGTGTGATGCTACCTTCTGTTTGTGATCGGGCCTCTTATTGCGTGACTCGACCGGTCTGGGTCAGATTACAACAGGCCCAGAAAGAAGTGCTGCTGGATGTAACTGTACGGGATCTGTTGGATGAGGAACTAAGAACCCGCCGCTTCGAATATCAGGAGCCGAACTAAGTTCCCGTTGCGTTGAGAATTTTCTCAATCTTGAAATCATCTTTTCGAAAGCAAGCGCCAGCCTGCGATGATATCGGGATTGTTCTGTTCTGTTTTTATTAAAGGAGACCGATTTCATTTGGTAATGAAGTATGACAATTATTCTACCGGAGTTTTATCACGCAAAGTCAGCGTTGGAATCGAACAATATCACCTGCATTTCTGCGAGTGATGCGGCCATGCAGGATATTCGACCGTTACGCATCGGCATATTGAATATTATGTCCAATATTCAGACCTATGAGTTCAATCTATTATATCCGCTCAGTAAATCGATTCTACAGATCATTCCGGTCTGGCTGAAGCTTAACACGTATACTTATGATACTTCCAGCCAGGAGCATCTCAAAGATCTTTATGTCTCTTTTAAAGAGGCTATCAGTGACAGAATGCTGGACGGGTTGATCATTACCGGAGCATCTGTGGAAGAGCTTGAATTTGAAGAGATTGAGTACTGGGATGAGGTGCAGAGTATTATCGGATACGCCCGCAAAAACATCATCTCCACACTGGGGATTGGATGGGGCGGTATGGCTCTGGCCAAGTCTATCGGGATCGACAAGACCCGGCTCGATTCGAAGCTGTTTGGGGTTTACCCGACACGGAACCTCTCGACTCACCACATTATCACGGGGGATCTGGACGATATTTTCTGCTGTCCCCAGAGCCGGCATTCAGGATATCCAGACGCCATCCTGGAAACTGAAAGAGATAAAGGGATGCTTAACCTGCTTGGGTATTCAGAAGAAGCGGGCTATGTCATTTTTGAAACAACAGACAGGCGTTTTTTAATGCATCTGGGGCACCCGGAATACAACTCGGGCCGTCTACAGGAGGAAAATCTGCGGGATCAGGCCAAAAAGAGAACAGATGTAAAAGCGCCAGTAAACTTTAACCTGGATAAACCAGTTAATAGCTGGCGGTCCCATCGCAACGAGTTTTTCAGCCAATGGATTAAATACATTTATACAGAAACCAGTTACAACTGGCTGGGATCCTGATCAACGTGTCTTTTAAGATCTAGAACGGTCAAGATTTTATCGGTTTTTGAGATAAGGGTTGGCTCAAAAATTACTCAAGTGTTTCCCATTCATGAAAAGGAAACACGTTGTCCCGGCATTTTGTCTGAAAAATGTCCAGTGCTTTTGGTACTTCAGGGTCGGCTAAGAGATTACATCACATTCTGTTTGTAAAACGTCCGGCTTTTGGGACTTTTACAAACAGATTAAGTGAATTTATCTTTTAACGATCCCTATGTGGACAGATTATGCCAAGTTATTTTTGTACGATCCCTAAGTGTGACAGAAGCATGGAATTAACCTGAAGGAAAGGAGAGCACATGAGCAAGAAATACAGACTGGAAACTCAAATGGTACACGCGGGTCAAACACCAGATCCAGCCACTAATTCCATGGCAGTGCCAATTTATCAAACCTCTTCTTACACCTTTGACAGCCCGGAGCACGGAGCACGCCTCTTCGCTCTGGAAGAATTTGGCAATATCTACACCCGCATCATGAACCCCACGACCGATGTCTTCGAAAAACGGATGGCAGAGTTGGAAGGAGGCGTTGGTGCCCTAGGCGTCTCCTCCGGGCAGTCTGCTATTTTCCTGGCCATCACAAATATTGCTGGCGCCGGAGACGAATTCGTCAGCACGTCGAATCTTTATGGCGGTACCTATACCATGTTCAGCCATACGATGCGCCACTTTGGGATCACTGTCCGCTTCGGAGATGGGGCGGATCCCGCCTCCCTGGAAGCTCTGATCACAGACAAAACCCGCGCCATCTATACTGAAACCATTGGAAATCCAGACGGTAATGTAAGCGATATTCCGGCTTTAGCAGAGATCGCCCACAAACACGGGATTCCACTGATAATCGACAGCACCTTTACGACTCCGTTTATCTGCAGACCCTTCGAGTACGGTGCTGATATCATCATCCATTCTGCCACAAAGTTTATCGGCGGTCACGGAACATCAATCGGTGGTGTGATTATCGATTCAGGGAAATTCGACTGGGCTAAAAGTGGGAAATTTCCCATGTTGAGCACACCGGACCCTTCCTATCATGGCGTCGTTTATACCGACTCCTTCGGAGCTGCTGCCTATATTCTGAAGGCGCGAGTGACTCTGTTGCGGGACATTGGTACGGCAGTCAGCCCCTTTAACTCTTTTCTGTTTTTACAGGGTTTGGAAACTCTGCATCTCAGAGTTGAACGGCACAGCGAAAATGCACTTAAACTAGCCAATTTCCTGGAAAAGCATGATCAGGTTTCATGGGTGAGTTTTGCAGGTCTGCCTAGTCACAAAGATCATGATCTAGCCAGGAAACTGTTTCAAAAGGGTCTGTTTGGGTCTATTTTTACTTTCGGTGTCAAAGGGGGTGAAGATGCCGGACGACAGTTCATTAAAAACGTAAAATTAGCGTCTTTGGTCGCCAATGTGGCAGATGCCAAGACACTGGTCATCCATCCCGGCTCCACGACCCATCAACAACTTTCTGTTGCAGAGCAGAAAGCTGCCGGTGTGACTCCGGACATGGTCCGGGTGACTGTTGGCATCGAACACGCCGATGACATCATTGAAGACTTTGACCAGGCTCTGAAAGCCTGAAAGTGCAAGGGTTAAATGAATTACGCCACAGCATCAACTGTCATACCGGGCCTGACCCACTGAATTTACAGGACTTGCAGGAAGGAACCAGGATCATCTGCGGTCTGACAGAACGAAGCAATTTTCACTCCCGCCTTCTTATAAGTGGCCTGGTGAGAAAATAGTGACCCTGAAAATTTATTGGAGCAACGAATATGAATTCCGATCCTCAGCTTGAGAAACTGATTCCCGAAATAACAAACTGGCGACATCAGATTCATGCCTGGCCAGAAACCGCTTTTGAAGAAATTCGTACATCTGAATTCGTGGCCGAAAAACTCGCCTCATTCGGCCTGAAGGTGGAAACCGGCATTGCAAAGACCGGTGTCATAGGAACTTTGCAGAAGGGATCAGACAAAAAATCGGTGATTGGCCTGAGAGCGGACATGGATGGATTGGATATTCAAGAGGAGAACGATCTCCCCTATCGTTCAGAAAACATTGGAAAGATGCATGCTTGTGGACATGATGGTCACACGGCCATGCTTCTGGGAGCAGCCAAACGACTCTCACAAAGCGACCAGTTCAACGGTACGGTCCATTTCATTTTTCAACCGGCAGAGGAAAACGAAGGGGGCGCCAGCGTTATGGTCAGGGAAGGGCTCTTTAAAAAATTCCCGGTGCAGGCGGTCTTCGGGTTACACAATTTCCCTGTACTACCTCTCGGGTATTTTGCTATCACTGCAGGTCCCATGATGGCAGCGTTTGATATCTTCGACGTTACCATCAAGGGCAGAGGAGGACATGCGGCCATGCCTCATCAGAGCCGGGATCCAATAATGGCCGCTTCATATATGATCAATCAGTTCCAGAGTATTGTCAGCCGTAACCTCGATCCCATTGAGGGCTCTGTGATCAGCGTGACACAGATCAACGGCGGGACTGCCTATAACATTATTCCGGATGATGTACATTTCAAAGGAACCACACGTCATTTTCAACCCCATATTCAGGATGAAATCGAAGCCCGCATGCGTGAAATAGTCGCCGGGGTTTCAAAATCCATGGATGTCAAGGCCGATTTTTCGTACGAGCGGCGCTATCCATCTGTGATTAACAGCCTGGATGAGACCCAGGCCGCCATCAATGCCGCAAAGCTGGCTGCAGGAGATGACAAGGTCATGACCAATTTTCCACCAGTAATGGGCTCGGAGGATTTTGCCTTTATGCTGCACGAAACACCCGGAGCGTATATTGGCTTGGGGGCAGGGGATCCCAGAGACAGAGGCATGCTGCACCAATCCCGCTACGATTTCAATGATGAGCTGCTGCCAATTGGAGTGACTTACTGGGAATCTCTGGTGAAGAGTTTGCTACCGGTCAATGACTGATCGATCAACTGCCAGATAGCATTTCCTCGTGACTCGGATGTAATGAATCCTTTTTGTTGCAAGACAATCTTGCATCCCTCCGACTTCCTTCATTGTGCTCAATTTTCTGCAGTTACGCAGACCGGCGGTCGGAGGTCCAAAATAACATTTAATAATTCAAGATACTTACGATTTCGCGCAGAATTTCCATGGAAAGTATAGAACTACTTCACAATATCAGTAATATCATCATCAATACAGACTCCCACAGCAATGCGCTGCGGAAAGTGGTGAGCCTCCTGAGTCAATTTCTGGAGAGCGAGGTCTGCTCGATCTATCTCCTCAATAACACCAAGGATGGACTTCTGCTATCGGCAACCAAGGGCCTGCATCAGGACGCCGTGGGTAAGGTCAATATGGGACTTACAGAGGGGTTGACAGGTCAGGCATTCAGCAGTGACAGTTTCCTGATTGTCAACGATGCGACCAGACACGATCATTTTAAGTATTTTCCCGGGATCGGAGAGGAGCCGTTCAACACTTTCATTGGCATTCCACTAAAAAGTCGCAAATCCAGCATTGGGGTCCTGGTATTTCAGTTCAAAGCGAACCGGGAAAATACACCGATGCTGGAAAAGCTACTAATCACTGTTTCAGCTATCGTCTCTGGACTGGTGCTTAAGTTTAATCTGCTGGAGATCACCGAAGAGACCAATAATCTACAACAACAGCATGATCTGGTTCTTCAGGGAGTGCCACTTTCAGAGGGGATTGTCATTGGTCGCCCGGTGCATGTCATCTATAATTATATCGAAAGTACTCAGGATTCCTTTGATTCGGAAAGTGAAATCCGGGATCTGTCGTATGCATTTGATGTGACAAAAATTGATCTGAGCGAGCTGATCACAAAAATTGATGAGAGCAAGGAGTCATTCAGCTCAGAGATTTTTCATGCACACCTGCTCATGCTTCAAGACGGCTCCTTTAAAAAGGCTATGGTGAACCATATCGTCAATTATAATAAGGGCGCTGCCTTTGCGATCAGGCATGTTTCTGAAAATTACATCAAAAAATTTCGGGCGATTCCCGATCCCTATCTGAGAGAAAGGGCCGCAGACGTCGAAGATATCTGTCAACGACTCCTGACCAATCTGGGGGTCTTGAACAAGGAAACCGAACTCCATGACAACAGCATCATCATCTCCGACAGACTGACACCGGGCGAAACAGCCTCACTGGATATGGAAAAGGTCTGCGGCTTTATCACCGAAAAAGATGGACCCACTTCCCATACGGCGATTCTGGCTCGAGGTCGTCAAATTCCGGCTGTGAGTGGGATTCATAACCTACTCGGAAATACCGAGTCCGCAAAAACCATTATCATTGACGGATTTAAAGGTGAGATTATTGTCAATCCTTCAGAAAAGACCCTGCAAATTTATAACCGGCAGCGAGAGGAACACCTCCGTATTCAGAAGGTGGATACGATTTCTGTGCCTTTTATCAATAGTATCCGTAAGTACGGTATCCAGGTGCAGGCGAACGTTTCCAGCATTCTCGATGCAGAGAAGGCGGCCAGCCTCAATGCAGACGGCATTGGTCTGGTGCGGACGGAAATATTTTATCTTCAGAATCAGGGAGATTTTGAATACGACAGCCAGCTCAGGATCTATCAGCAAATAGCCCAGGCATTCTCTTCCGGCCCCATCGTCTTCCGGTTGCTGGATATCGGGGCGGACAAAAAAAGTCGATCTGCCTCTATTGAAGATAACCCGGCCCTGGGACTCAGGGGTATCAGGCTGCTGCAGAAAGAGCAGCGACTGCTGAATGATCAGGTCAGTGCCCTGCTGGAAATTGGGGCTAAGCACTCGCTAAAGATTCTGATCCCTTTTATCAGCGAAGCAGAGGAGTTCACAGCCATCGCAACAATCATTCGGAAAATTGCAACAGAAAAGAATCTGCCGGTACCTCCCATTGGGGCCATGATCGAGATTCCCTCAGCGGTTTTCGTTCTGGAAGAGTTAATCGAATCGGCTGATTTTTTCAGTGTCGGCACCAATGATCTGTTTCAATACTTCTGTGCTGTGGATCGCAATAATCCCGATGTCAGCAGCTTATATAATCCTGACAGCAAAGCGTTCATGCGCCTGATGACCATGATTTATGAAAAAGTCGGGAACTCAGATAAAGAGATCGAAATCTGTGGTGAGATAGCGGCAGATCCAACAGTATTGGGGAAGCTCCTGGAGATTGGTTATCGTCACTTCAGCGTTAACCCTTACTCCATTCACTCTACGCGCCGCAGCCTGCTGAATTGGTTCGGGTAGCAAACCCATTCACGACTGCGGATCTCGGTAATTCAAGGGATCAAACCGGTTGATAGCTGTTGACGATGGTTTCGATGGCCTCGAGTTTTTCGGCTGACAACGGTTTGGGTTGGTGGTTTTTCAGAATCTCCTGCAGTTTGAGATAGGCTCTTTCCAGCAGTGTTTGGCTCCCCTTGTTTTTCCACTGCATGTGGCTGGGCCGGGTCATCAGTTTGGGACGCCACTGTGTGCTGCGAAAATGCTTCAGAGTGTGGGGATGTCCCAGATAGTTGTCTTTATGTCGAACATCTGAAATAGCATCCAGGGCCAGTTCCTCATCATTGACAACGATCCCCCTCTGCATGCGTCGCACCTGGTCAATGATCTCATCTACGATAACCATCATCTCCAGTGAACCGGTCAGCCCGAAATCAATATATCCCACATCGTGGTTGAGATTGGAACCCAGCGTCGAGGCTATGAAGGTCTCAAGGCCCGCCTCGTAAGTTGCCTGACCATCGGGAAGTTGTGCGTCACTCGTGCCGGCATAACCCCAATTAGGGATGTCCAGGAACTTAGTCATCTCGACAATTCCCATATAGGCCATCAAATACTCTGGCGCGTTATAAGAGCACTGTCCATTCGCCATATCCAGTACAGCAGGGCCCATCCCCATCAGGAACGGTGCGCCCGGGTTAACCAGCTGATGAATGACAAGACCAAAAAGGGATTCCGACAGCCCCTGCACGATGTGCCCCGCGATGGTAATAGGGGCAGAAGATCCTGCTATGGGCGCCGGAGAATAGATCATCGGCATCTCCTTTTCGGCGCAGAATATGAGTTTTTCAAGGGCATTGGCAGGGTGTTTCATGGGGCTGTTGGGTTCGTCGTAATGAACCCAGTATGGCTTTTCCTGCAGAGCCTTTTCACTACCTCGAATCACCTTGGATATCTCCCAGATTTCGGTCAGGTCCTTCAGGTTGTCAGCAATGTTCACAATCGGTTTGACGGAGTTTTCCACCATGGTTTTAAAACTGACCAGATAGGCTCTTTGAGGGTCGATCTCATGGGGATGAGCGAAGGACATGATAAAATCGATGTTTGGCAGCGCATCCGCAACTTTTGCAGCTTTAACGGCGTCCTCCAGCGTACACTGGTGACGATCCCGGGTCCCCGGATCCTGAGCAAAGATCAGGTCTGATCCGTTACCATAATAAGAGCGTCGCCCACCCAGATCCATGGCCAGTTCGCCTTCCCGATTGTAGATTTTAACGCTGTTTGGAACAGTCCGGATTACCTGTCTGACGGCCTTTGCCGGTATTTTCACCACGCCCTCTTCATCCACTTCGAATCCGCTCTTTTTCAAAATCTCAAGGGTCTCCGGATGGCTGACCTGCTGACCCATTTCTTCAAGTACATTAAGTGCTGCACTCAATATTTTACTTTTATCGTCGTTTGAGAGAACGGTTAAGGTTGGGTTAAATATCTGGTTTTCCAAATTCACTTATTATATCCTTTTGTTAATATCGATTAGGGTTTCTGTCAGGAGACCAATAAATGGATCAAACGGCGTATTCACTTTATCCGGTTTTTTCGGTTGTATGACCGAAAAAGTCCGGTATTGTAATACCGAGTTGAGAAAGTTTTTGCAGGGTTGGCCGCCCCTCTTCGCACCAGCCCATCTCCTCATAAAACATCTTGATCATGAATTCCATCCAGTCTGGTGCTTCTGTCGGTTTACCACTGGAGATGTAACTCGCATCGAAAAACATCTGTGGCAACCGGTCATCAGCAGCCAGAGCGCCAAATTTAAGATTAAACAGACGTTCCAGGTTGGAGATTCGCTCACCGACGTGCAACAGCTCCTCAGCAGAAGTGTGGCTTCCAGTAATGGCCGTCACCAGTTCCGCTTCAGCAACCAGATCAAACTTCCCCAACAGTGAGAGTACCGGAACTTTGCACAACCCGATACAATCCAGTGCAACATTGACCAGCATGGCGCGCTTGATCAATTGCGCTTTTCCAAAAATGGAGTTGATCTCCACCGCATTTTCCGTTCCAAACTCCTGCAAGGCCTTTTCCTGAGACCAGTTGTACTCCATGGAGGCATAAATATTGCTGAAATCACCACCCCGGTTGGAGACGGCGTATCCCAAAGCGGAGCCCATGATATTATAGGGATGATAGGCTGACAGTTCCAGTCCCTTGACATGGGGGGCGTACTTCTCTGCGCCATGGTCAATCACCTCTGCGGCTTTGCGAACACCCAGCGCTAAAATGGCCCCCAGTCCTTCGCGGTGAGTCATTTTTTCCAGCAGGATCATCATCGCTTCGGCGTTTCCCCAGGAGAGATCGAGACCACCTGCATCCTCAGGAGTCAAGATCCCCCGCTGATACAGGTCCATGGCAAAAGCGATCGCATTTCCAGCCGAGATGGTATCCAATCCCAGTCTTGAACAGCAATTATCCAGTTTCACCAGGGAGTCCAGATCTTCCAGGCCACATTTTGAGCCCAGGCTAACCATCGATTCAAATTCCGGTCGAACTGAAAATTCCGCTGGCTGACTCTCTTTTTCGAGATTGAGTTGTGCTTTACAGTGAACCGGACAACCCCGGCAACCCCTGGATTTCACAAGTTTCTTTTTCAGTTTCTTCCCATCTATCAGATCAATTGACTCAAACCGGTTCTGCCGATAGTTTCGAGTGGCCAGTATTCCCAGATCATCGGCCCATTTGATATAACCTGCCCCTCCGTATTCTGAGAATGTCAGAAATTCAGGAGACGTGCGAATTGTGCGCACATATTGACGAATAGCTTCACTGGCAGTCGCCTCTGTAAGACTGGTGGGCGCGGGCTTTTTTTTGAACACAATTGCTTTCAGGTTTTTGGACCCCATCACCGCTCCCATGCCGGTTCTGCCTGCGGCATGGTCTTTATCGGATATGATACATGCAAAACGGGTACGATTTTCACCTGCCGGTCCTATGGCCAGAATTTCCAGATCCTGTCCCGCATATTTGGATTCGAGAAAGTCCTGGGTCTGCCAGGTATCTTTGCCCCACAGATCACCGGCGTCCCGAAACTCGATAGTGGTCCCGTCGATAAACAGATACTGAGGCGTTGGGGCCCTGCCGTGAATGATGATGGTCTGTATGCCAGCCGATCGGAAGGCTCTGCCGATATTTCCACCAATACTGGAGCTTCCCAGAATCCCCGTCAGAGGTGAAAGTGCGTTAACATGAACCCGCACTGATGCTGGTGCTGCGCCCCCCGTCAGCAATCCGCTTGAGAACATCAGGATATTCTCGGGTCCCAGCGGTTGAGTGGCTGTGGAGAGATTTTCGTAAAGATATGCGACATTAAACCCTCTTCCGCCAAGGGTATGATCAGCAACGTCCTGCGGATTGGAATAAAACCGACTTGTGCGGACACTCAGATCGATTTCGAGAATTTGTTGCTGGTCTTGCATTGTTCTCCAAAAATAGGGCTGCTCGAAAATTTGTCGCTTCCTGTGCTTGTCAAAGGTCGCTTTCAGGGTGATTAAGAACAGACGGTTGCTTGCGCTGCACAGTTACAAATGAAAAACTGTTAAATCGTATCTAAAGTTTGTTGAATACAGACCTTCTATATTGGACCTGATATTCAAAAAAGAAAAGAAAGAACTGATTAATTATTTGATATAAATTCTTATCCCGGCAGGTCTACGATTACAGTTCAAAAACAGCCTTTTGAAGCGGGAAATGGTTCGGTTTTCTTTTGGATAATCAACCAGATTTGGTAACGATTAACAAATTTAAATTTTGAGACGGTGGGATATTGCTGGGATTTCAGGGATTATTGCACTTCTTCCAGGTTCAGACATTGACCTTTAATTAGGCTGATTCCCGTCATCATCATGACCTCTGACAATCCTGCGAAAAATCAACCTGGATGGATTGCTGATAACAACCATTACACCAGAAACCGAAATTACCACCCCAAGCATGGCCAAAAAGCTGAGTGTTTCATCAAAGAGGAAATATGACTCAAGCACAGTTAATGGGGGTACCAAAAAGAAAAGACTGGCGGTTTTGGTCGCTTCACCTTTTTTGATTAAAAACATCAAAAGCAGAATTGCAGTTAAAGACAAGCCAAAAACCAGCCAACCCATTGCCAAAAGAAAATGAAGATTCCAGACAACCTTCATTTCTTCAAGGCTGACAGCAGCAACACCGAACAATATAGCGCAGGCAGTATATTGCATAAAAGCGCCGGTTAAGGGATGCACCTCTGCACAGTACTTTTTTTGCCACAGGGTACCAAAAGAGATTCCGCCCAGGGCGGTTAACGCCATTATCAACGACCCCAGACCAAAACCGTTGAATAGAGAATTCCCTGTCGACGTTGCGGCTCTTTCACCAAGAACAATGATGATCCCCGTCATCCCCAGAAAAAGGCCAATCCACTGTCTGCGTGAGACTCGATCACCCAGCATCGGACCTGCCAATACCGCGGTCATTAAAGGCTGCATCCCAACAATCAGCGCCCCCAATCCGGCGGACATGCCAAGCTTGATGGACCCAAAAACGCCTCCAAGAAATGCGCCGTGCAATAAAAATCCTGAGATGACTGAATGACCAATGAGCCGTCGATTTGTGGGAATTGCTGGCTTGTAAATCAAGATCAGCAGGAAAAACACAACAATGCTGAGCAGCATGCGGTAAAACAAAAAAGTAAAAGGCTCCGCCCAGGGGAGTCCGTATTTTGCGCCGATAAAACCTGTACTCCACAAGAAGACAAATATCCATGGGGCCAGGGTAATGGTTAGACTTTTGGGTGAGAATTTAATCAAATATTTCCTTGAAAAGTGAATAGGTTTACAATTAAATCAACCCCGGACAGTTATTAATAACTTCCGCTATTGCAATTCAAAAACAGCCCGCTGTCCTGTTGCCTGATCGTGCTGAACGGAACAACCGATATCCCGCATCAGTTCCAAGGTCGCCTGGTGAAGCTGCTGCATCTGCTGGTCGTCCAGGTAGCGCAGCGGAGACGCTTTGAAATATGGGGAGTCACTCATAGCTGCCATTTTCTACAGCAATTTCCTTTAACGTTACAACAGGAATGTGGCACATGATGAAGTGACCATCTTCGGTTTTTCGCTGTGGCGGGTTCTCCAACTCGCATATCTTACCAGCATCAGCAAGCAACTTACGACGATGACAGCGAGTGTGAAAAGAGCACCCGGATGGCGGATTCAGAGCGCTGGGGACTTCCCCTTGCAGGCGGATGCGCTTGCGATTTGCGGATGGATCCGGTACCGGGATCGCAGATAACAGGGCTTCGGTATAAGGGTGATAAGGTGGCGGATAGAGGCGGTCAACAGGACCGTACTCCACGATTCTGCCCAGATACATGACTGCGATGAAATCCGAGATGAAGCGCATCACACTCAGATCGTGGGCAATGAATATCAGGGTCGAACCGAATTCATACTTGATATCGTTGAGTAGATTCAAGACAGCAGCCTGGACCGAAACATCGAGCGCAGATACCGGTTCGTCGCAGATAACCATTTTGGGTTTGCTGGCCAGCGCACGAGCAATACCAACGCGCTGTTTTTCTCCACCGCTGAGCTGTTTGGGAAGGCGATCATAGTAATAGGAATCCAGTTTAACAGCACTCAGGAGTTTCTCCACTTCCTCACGGATCTTCCCTTTCGGGGCAGTCTTGAATTTCCTGATGGGGCGGGCGATCTGTTTCCCAATTGAGAAAGTGGGATTCAACGTACTGTCAGGGTTCTGAAATACCATTTGCAACTCCCTGATGGTTTCCTGACTTCTCTGGGAAACAGGATCAGAAATGTTGACGCCCAATAATTCAGCTGAGCCGCCCCTGATCTTTTCCAGGCCAATCAGCCCTTTGACCAACGTACTTTTTCCGCAACCGGACTCCCCCACAACACCCAGGGTGCTGCTCTTTTTGATTCGCAATGAGACTCCGTCCACCGCCTTGATATACTCTTTCTGCCTGAATTTCAGTATATCCTTCAATGATTCGGATTGGTGAGCGTAGTAAATTTTAAGGTCTCTGGCGATGGCAAGATTTTTTTCGAAATTGTCTGTCGATTCATCGTCATCATCAATGGAGAGTTGTCTCATTTTGCCCCTGAAATAATCACTCCATGAGGTTTTCAGGGTTGTTGTTCCCAGAAAACAGCGGCTGTAATGATCTTCTGAGATCTCGACCAGTTCAGGATGTTTTTCCTCGCAGCTCTTAAGAGCCCAGGCGTGTTCTGGAAGGTTCTCCCGGTTCCAATCGCAACGAGACTGAAAGATGCAGGCCTTACTGTCTCTTTCAGCAGGATGGGGGACACGGCCGCGAATCGACCATAATTGAGTGTTGGTCAGGTCATCCGTGAGTCTGGGGATACAGCAGAGCAGCGCCCGAGTGTACGGGTGAGCCGGTTTCGAAAATATCTCAGCCACCAATCCTTTTTCTACCAGTTCCCCGGAATACATCACACATAGCCGGTCACTGACCCGGGCGACAACGCCAAGGTTGTGGGTGATGAAAATAATCCCGGCGTTGAAATCTTTTTTCAAATCTTCGATCAGATCCAGTACCGTTGCTTCCACGGTTACATCAAGAGCTGTCGTGGGTTCGTCCAGGATCAGCAGCGAAGGATTATTAAGCATGGCCATGGCAATGACGACCCGCTGTTGTTGCCCTCCGGATATCATGTGGGGGTATCGCTGCATGACTTTTCTGGCATCCGGCATATAGACTCGGTCCAGCATCTGAATGCTTTTCTTCCAGGCTTCAGCTTGAGAAATGTCATGATGAGTCGTCAAGACCTCGGCCAGTTGCTCCCCAATGGCCAGTGAAGGATTGAGCGCCTGCATGGGATCCTGATACACCATGGAGATCTGGTTTCCGCGGATCTTCCGTAGCTCTTTCCTGGATTTCCCCACCAGCTCTTCATCTCTGAAGCGGATACTGCCATTGACCACTTTTCCGTTGCTCCCCAGGAAATCCAGAATGCCGAAGGCAATAGTACTTTTCCCGCAGCCTGACTCTCCCACAAGGCCGACAGTTTCACCAGGCCTGACAGAGAAGCTGACGTCCCGCACGGCTGGAACCAGTCGATTGCGCGTACGATACGAAATTGCCAGATCATTGATTTCAAGGATTGGCCTGGACTCTGATGGGTTTGAAACGGTCATAGTTTTTTTGAGTCAAAAAAAATACAAAACTGAGTGTCCGGTGTGAAATGTGATTTTTCATCTCTCTATTGATACCTTGACAGCTCTTCCCTGAGGCCATCGGCTAACAGATTCAGTCCAACCACCAGCGAAGCAATTGCCAACGACGGCCAGAGTGCTGCCCATGGACTTCCGGATAGAATAAACTCGCGCCCTTTGGCCACCATACTGCCCCAGTCCGGTGACGGAGGCGGCAGGCCCAGACCCAGGAACCCCAAAGTCCCCATGGCGAAAATGGCGTATCCGACCCGCAGCATGGCATCGATAATAATGGGCCCCTTGGCGTTGGGTAAGATCTCCCGGATTAGAATGTAAATCATGTCTTCGCCCCGGGTTTCTGCAGCTCGAACGAAGTCCCGGGTTTTAATATCCAGAGTCAGGCTCCTCACCAGTCGCGCCACCCCGGGCGTGCCCACAATAGCTATGGCCAGGACCACATTGACCGCTGACGCACCGATTGCGGTCACGATAATCAAATACAATAAAATAATAGGAATGGACATCATGGCGTCCAGAAGACGCATAATAATCTCATCCGTCCAGCCTCCCCGGTAACCTGCTACCAGTCCCAAAGCTGCGCCAAGGATCAGCGAGACCAGAACACCAATAACAGCGGTCCCTCCCGGCAGCCAGAAGGTCTCATTCACCGGCAGAATCACCAGCACGATGCGGGCGCCATAGGCGAGGCGAGACCAGAGATCCCTGCCCAGTTCATCGGTACCCAGGGGGTGTTCCCAGGACGGCCCTTGATTAGGCGCTTTCCAGTCTTGCTCCAACGGACCGTAGTCGGTAACCAACGGAGCAAATAGCGCGACTCCCAACCAGAAGAGAACGATGACAAGTCCGACCACTGCTGTTTTGGATGCAAACAGCACGACCAGGCCTTTTTTAAGTTGTGCAGTTAATGGTGTTTTTTCAGCCATTATCTCTTATGAATAGCGAATTCGCGGGTTCAGGAAAGTGTAAAGAATATCAGCCAGCAGTTGGGTTCCCACGGCAATCATCACCATGATCATTGTTCCAGCCTCAATGGCGTTGATATCCTTGTAAAGTGCCGAGTCCAGCAAGTACTGACCCAGACCCGGATAACCGAAAACCACCTCTACGATGACAATCCCCCCCATCAGCCAGTTAACATGCAGCATGATGACGGTGATAGGGGCAATCAGCGCGTTTCTGACAGCGTGTTTCACAATAACTTTGAAGGTCGAGAGTCCCTTGAGATAGGCGGTTCGAATATAGGCTGACTTCATCACATCCACCATGCTGGCCCGGGTAATGCGCAGCACGTATCCCAACTCAATCAGGGTCAGGGTCAACACCGGTAATATCAGCATATCCGGTCGTTCCCAGGGATAGTCTCCCCCGAACACTGCCGCTCCCGGAACCAGTTCCAGCCAGTTGGCCATGATCAGAATCAGAAAAATTCCGGTGGCAAATTCAGGGATAACCGAGAAGGCCATTCCGAATATCGACAGGAACCGGTCTGTCAGAGACCCTTCACGCAGTCCTGCAAAGATCCCCAAGACAAGCGCCAGCGGCATCACAATCGCAAAAGCGATAGCTGCCAGGACCATGGAGTTTCTCAACCTCACGAAGATGGTTTTTCCCACGGGTCGTCCAGTCCGCAGGGAAACACCCGGGTCCCCTCTCAGAAATCCTTTTTTCAGGGGCATATACTCCACCGGACCCCCACTGGATTTTTTCCAGCCGGCGCTAATTAAAAAAGTCCAGGTCTCTTTGCTGGAACCTTTTTTCCAGAGAACTGCGTGGTTTTGTTTGTCAATACCCCAGAAAAAGAAGCCTTTTTTTTCACCTTTTTGCCAGCGTTGGTTATCATTTTTCTTGAGAATGGATCCGTCGGGCTGGATAATGGTGGCAACGAGATCTTCACCCTCAAGTTGCCATCGTACAGAGTTGCCCTCTTCGTTTTCGGCCCACCATTCGTCAAATCCTTCTTCAGTTCTGATTCTTTTCAGCGGCATCCCTACCTTGCTTTGAGCAAGCCAGTCACTTCCCAGTAACCAGGTCAGGTAGCGGTAGGGGAGAGGCTTGTCCAGGCCCATCTGAGCCAGAAACGAGGCTTCCTGTTCCGGTGTAATAAAAGCACCAAGAATGTTTTTGGCAATATTTCCAGGGGAGGATTCGACGATGACAAAAACGGCGATAGAGACCAGAAACATGGTCAGCAGCAGTAGAAAAAAACGGCGGAGAATAAATTTTAACATAAATAATGGCTTATTAAAATTAACAAACAGCCGTTTTAACCGGCAATACTTATATCGCAGCCAACAACTGCAGAAAACAGTCTCATGGCTGCGACTTTCGTTATCCCTTCAGCCATATATTATCAAAGTTCAAGTAGAGGCTGGGATGTGAAACCAGATTTTGAACCCTTTTGCGAGCGATTGACCAGACGTTGATCCAGAATGCATTCGCAATCGACCCTCTCTCCTGCTGGATGCTTTCCAGCTTACAGAAGATCTTGCGTCGCTTTTCCAGATCCAGCGTCCCATTCGCCTGAGTCAACAGATTTGAGAACTCCTGATCGACCCATCTGGATTCATTCCAGGCCACCGGTTTACCTGCCGCATCCCCGACATAGGCCAGGTTGAGCACCATTGTACCCAAAGGCCGATGCGCCCAGGTCGTAATTCCCAGGTCAACCTGTGTCCATTTTTCCCAGTACTGGCTGTTGGGCATGGTTTGAATATTGACCCTGAAACCGGCGGGTGCGGCGTCCTGTTTGAGAACTTCCGCATAGCGCACGATCTCTTTCCAGCCGTTACCAACAGCCAGGTTGACATCAAGGCCGTTGGGATAACCAGCCGCCTTCAGCAACTGTTTGGCCTGTGCAGGATCGTATTTTGGCGTATCAATGGGGCAGTACTCCGGATGCTTAGGGCTGACATGCATATCCTGTCCCAGTAGACCCTGACCAAAATAGGAGAGCGCCAGAATTTTTTCCCGGTGCTGACAAAGTTTCAACGCTTTACGAACGCGGTTGTCTGACCAGGGTTTCATATCAACTCGCATGCGCAAAATCCGTGTCTGGTTAGTCGCCACGGGATAAACATTGACGCTGCTGTCGTTTTTGAGAGCTTGAAACGCCTCAGCCCCGCCAATGTCACCAAAATCGATCATATCGATCTCGCCTGCTTTCACCGCAGCGATCATGGGTGCCATTTCTGTTCCCATGTCTGTATACTCAACACTATCAAGATATGGCAGGGCACTGCCGTCCATCCCCTTACGCCAGTAACCCTTGCGTCGTTTAAGGATACAGCGTTCGCCCGCAACATACTTTTCCAGGGTATAAGGTCCGGTACCATGGGGTGCTTTGATGAAATCCCCTTCAAAGGTCTTGTGGTTCAACATCATTGCCGGATAGTGATAGAGATGTTCTGGAACGCCGATTTCGGCGTTTTTTAGATTCAGTCGGACCTGATATTTACCCAGTTTCTCGATACCAGTTGGATCCAGATAACCGCCCATCATCCCTTTCATGGAGGAACCAACGCTCTTCTTGAACCACTCGTTGAAGGTAAAAATCACGTCATCAGCGGTAAATTCATCACCATTGTTGAACATCACGCCACGACGTAGATTGAGTGTCCATGTTTTAAGATCGTCACTGGCCTGCCAGTTTTTGAGCAGATGTGGGTGCGTGACATTGTTTTCATCCGTATAGGTGAGATATTCAGCCACATGTCGTAACTGGTTTGTGGGTGTAATCCAGGAAAACTGAGCCGGGTGGGTTACTTTTTGTACCGGTCCTGCAACACGTATGGTTCCCCCTCGTTTGACCGAGGCCGCCACAGCAGTATTCGGGAAAACCATCATCCCGGCCATCTGAGTGGCTGCTGTTGCCGAAACACCCAACAGGGCAGCATAACGAATAAATTCACGACGGCTGACCCGTCCTTGATCCAGATCCTTTTTCAGGTCATCCACTAAAATATGGTTTTCTTTTTCCATTTTGTCTCCATTGATGGTCATAGTTTCGCCGGAACAGGTGGGTTGAAAAAAACAACCCTCGAAATCGAACAATCCCAAATCCTCCCGTTTTCATTTCCCACAAATATTCATACCATTCATATCCCCTTTTCCAGGGGGTGAAATGGATGTTCATCCGGGGAAAAATATTCGAACAAGCTCAGGTTGGCTGAAATGGGTTCGGTTCACTGATTGAAAGTCAGACACATTCTCTGTGGTAGCAGGTACAGCTAAATGAACTACCCCCGCCGCAAGCGGCGGGGTATCAGTAGAGCATTCTTTACTGGATCCCGGCTTTCGCCGGGATGACTCGACGCCGCAAGCGGCGGGGTGTTAAACCCAAGCTACACAGTAAACAGATGCTCAAACTAATGATGACCGGGTTTGCCCGGTATCAATTTGAAATAGAGCATTTTTGACTGGTGAACTCTATGCCTAGCACATCCGAATTCTGATTTCCAGACATAATTTATTGTAAAGAATCTACATTTGTTCTATGAAATGCGCCATATCGCAATAATCATACTGATTAAAGCCGAATGAAGGGGCCGTGACAACTTTGGAAGATAACTGACTTTTCAGGAATCAATCTCAAATGAACTACCCCGCCGCAAGCAGCTGGTTATCAGAAGAGCATTCCTTACTGGATCCCGGCTTTCGCCGGGATGACTCGACGCCGCAAGCAGCGGGTTATTAAACCCAAGCAACACAATAAATACAATAGGGACAGTTCAACTCACAATTTCAACAGCCCCACTGCCTGATCCAGGTCTGAGATGATGTCCTGGACATTTTCCAGGCCCACAGAAAAACGGATCAAGCCGTCATCGATGTCAGCCACTTTTCATTCCTCGATCGTCAGGTGTTCATGGGTAATGGTTGGCGGATGCATGCAGATACTGCGGCTGGTGCCGAATGTCACAGCCTGGACAATCGTCTTCAAGGCGTTCATGACCGATCATAAATCATCTGATCTACATCCAGAGGCAGAAAAAGCGACATGATAAAATCGATTTCAGGTAGAGCGACCATGATCCGCACGGCGTCAATCACATCCTGCAGCATGGCATCTCTGCGTTCTCCTGTGCGGTGATCAAGAACGTGCAGGCAGTCAGATCCACCACCATAATAGGTGTTATGTCCATAGGCACGAACGGCTGGTTTCTTATGGCGATTGTAAAGTGTAATCCGGCAGGGCACCGTTAACAAGGCCCTGCTGACCATAAATTCCGGGAGACGTATGCGAATTCCATCCATCCTGGCGCCACCTTTGACCAGAATTTCTCTCGCATGCTGATCGTGAACGCCCACTCCCACCCTTTCGAGAATTTCCAGTGTCCCCAGATGGATTCTGCGGCACTCCTGTTCTCCCATACGGGTGTAATGCGCGCTGGTCGTACTGATGCCGTGAGTCTCAATCATGTTATCCTTATTGATATATCAATTTGTATTATTTATACATCAAAGCTAAATTTGGATCCATCTTAAGTCAATTTTAATAATGACAAATCAGATGGCGACTGATAATTTGAAAAACGTCAAAGGATCTTGGAAAAATCGTCAATCGATCAGGGATACATGTCCGGAAAGCAATCAAGGAAGTCGATTAAACAGGATATTTACCGGGATATTCGCAAGGCAATCATCAGCGGGGCGAAAAAGCCGGGAGAGCGAATTATCATTGACGCTCTGACCAAGGCCTATCAAGTTAGTGTGACCGTGGTCAGGGATGCATTGCAGATCTTAAGTCAGGAAAGACTGGTATCCATTTGGCCCAGCTTTGGATATTTTGTGACGTCTATCACCTTCAAAGAACTCCAGGATATGTTTGAATTAAGGGAAATACTGGAGACCGCTTCCGTTGGGTTGGCGGCTGAAAAAATCCGGGATAGCGATATTGCTGTACTTGAGTCTATTCATGACTCATATACCGGCGATGACATAGACTCGTACAATCGCTATGCTGATGAAAACAGGATGTTTCACACACGCATCGCAGATGCATCGGGAAATGCGGAACTGGGGTTGATACTGACCCAATTGCTTGACCGCCTGGCACCGTTCATGGATATCAGGAGGGCCGGGAAGGAGATGCCGGGAATCCATGCCCAATTGATCGAAAAACTCAAGGTGCATGATATTCCAGGCGCAAAACGGACGATTCAAAAAGAACTGCGGGAGACCCGTGATAAGGTCATGCAGCGAATTATGCGTGAAGAGTCCGGGACATGGAAACTGTCAAAAGAAGAATAGTTTGGCACGTTTGTAAATGGTTCATTTTTAATATCATAACCAGAGGATAATCATGTTTGATAACAAAGTTTTAATGGAATCTGTCATTGGCGGTGATGAGCCAACAACTGTAGAACAGGTGAACGCTGGCGTTGCAGAAGGCGTCCCCGCAGTGGATATTTTGAACAGTGGATTGATTGCTGCGATGGATATTGTCGGAGAAAAGATGGAAAACGACGATATATTCCTGCCCGAGGTACTGATGGCAGCCCGTGCCATGAGTTCTGGCGTCGAGATACTAAAGCCATTGCTGGCAGCGGATGATCAGAAGGGTGGCGGTAGTGTGATCATCGGAACGGTTAAAGGAGACCTCCATGACATCGGCAAAAATTTAGTGGCCATGATGCTGGAAAGTAGTGGACTCGACGTATACAATCTGGGGGTGGATGTTTCTCCAGAGGATTTCATGCAACATGTGAAGGATAAAAACGCAAAGATTATCTGTCTCTCTGCACTTTTGACCACCACCATGCCCATGATGAAGGCGACGATTGATCTGATTGCGGAAAATGGACTCAGGGACCAGGTCAAGGTACTGATTGGTGGGGCATCAGTGACCCAGGCCTATGCGGATGAGATCGGCGCGGATGGTTACGCACCAGATGCGGGTTCGGCAGCAAAACTGGCTAAGTCGTTTCTATTGGCCGGGTAAGCTATGGAAGAACCAGCAGAATCCAAATCGTTTTTTCAGAAAGATGCGCCACTCGCCTTTGGCAACAAAGATGTCGAATGGTTATCTGGATTAATGAACGCAATGCTGCTGGTGTTCTTTATAAGTTCTACCCTCATTTTTGCAGCAAGTGTTTTGATAACACCCCGGAACCTGTCGCTATTCAATCGAAATACCGCTATCAGTGGTGTGACAACGGTGTTTTTTCTGTGCATGTATTTTCTGCTCAAACGAGGCTTCCCCTGGCAGGCAACCACCCTCAGCTCCTTCTATCTGCTTCTGCTGGCAACATATGTCATTTATACGGGTTGGGGTCTGCACGACATGATCCTGGCTTTGTATCCCATTTTGTTCATCGTAGCCAGTCTCATACTGAGTCGGCGTTTCTTCATTCTACTGACGTTGACGACTCTGGCGTTGCTCATCACGATTGGTGTAGGCGAGCTCCAGGGGATTCTGGTATATAAAACCTCTTTCCTGACGAATAGACTGGATATTGCGCTGATCACTATCATACTTGGCTGTTCAGCAGTTCTGATCCGTTTTTTGACTGAAAGATTACTGAACGCTTTGACAGGCGCCAAAAAAAGTGCGGCCAATTACAAGGAAATTTTTAACGCTACGAGTGACGCTATTTTTATCATCGATCCTGTTTCCTACGTGGTGAAAGATATCAATCGGGCATCTGAGCTTATGTTTGGATTGATGCCGGACAATGCGTTTGCAACCAGTTTCAAGGACATCACAACGGGTGTTCCGCCCTATACCGTATCGGATGCGCTTCAATTTCTGAATCGTTTTAAACAGAATCAGACAAAACAGATGGAGTGGCAAGTCAAAGATCTTTCCGGCCATGTGATATGGGTCGAGGTTACCCTGGCAATGATCATGTTGGATGGCAACAACCTGATTTTAGCAGTGGTCCGGGATATTTCCACTCGTAAAAATGCTGAAGAGGAACAACTCTTTCTGCAGAACTATCTTAAAAACGTCATCGACTCGATGCCCTCTGTCATAGTCGGCATTGATGCTAAACAGCAAGTCACCCGCTGGAATCAAAAAGCAGAGACACTCACCGGGTTGAAGGAAAGTGACGTTACGGGAAAAGATCTCGAGACGGTCCTGCCTTTGTTGAAAAATGATCTGGATAAGGTCATCCAAGCTATCAAAAATGTGGAGGTGCTGCGGATTCAACACGAAAGAAATAACGATAGGACCTTTGGCGAGTACACCGATGTAACCATTTTCCCGCTGAAGGGAGACACGAAAGAAGGGGCGGTGATACGGATCGATGATATGACTGAGATTCGTAAAACCCAGGAGGTGATGATTCAGTCAGAAAAAATGATTTCTGTGGGTGGGCTGGCAGCGGGCATGGCCCATGAGATCAACAACCCCCTCGGCGCCATGATGCAGTCTGCTCAGAATATTCAAAGACGTTTTTCACCTGAACTGTCTAAAAACTTCGAAATCGCAGCAGAATACGGACTTGATTTGAATCTTCTGCAACCCTATCTGGAAAAAAGAGGGATTAATATGTTCATAGACGGCATCCGGGACGCCGGTAGCCGTGCGGCGAAGATTATCGCTAACATGCTTCAGTTCAGCCGGCTGAGTGAATCCAACATGTCTCCGACCCGGATCAACCAACTGCTTGATCAGACCATCGAGCTCGCTTACAATGACTATGATCTCAAAAAGCGATTCGATTTCAAACAGGTTGAACTGCTACGGTCTTATAATCCAGACATGCCTCTGGTTCCATGTATCGAAACTGAAATTGAGCAGGTCATCCTCAACCTGTTGAAAAATGCGTCCCAGGCAATTTTTGCGAACCATTCCGGGGAAAAGCCCTGCATTGAGATACACACTGACTACAACGACCATCACGTTATCATCGAGGTGAACGACAACGGTCCGGGAGTTCCGGTGGAAATAGAACATCGGATCTTCGAACCGTTTTTCACCACCAAACCGGTAGGAGAGGGAACCGGTCTTGGACTTTCGGTGTCATACATGATTATTACACAAAATCATCAGGGCTCCATGACGCAACACAACAGACCGGGAGGGGGTTCCCGGTTTATCATCACCCTGCCACTCCAACCTGCCAGCGCATAGATTCGCTCAAGTGTTTAGCCGGCACAGGAGCGCTTAATCCCAATGACGATTCATTTTCTTCCTGAAATCCGCCTTCAACTCGTTTTGCTGCGTTTGATCCAGAATTGCATAAAATTCCTCGACATAATCCAGGTAAAGCGCAACGGATGTTGGTATTTCCTTGGACTTTTCTCTGATAAGACCTGTCACTTCACTCAGATCCGCATTTTCGTCATTGGCTTTGGCTTTGAATTGATCGCGAAAAACAATATGTTCTGCTTTCATTTTTTCCAGGTCTTTCACCAGACGAATCCTCAGCTCCTGGTAGAGCGTGTTCTGTTTCACTGACAGATTGAGATCTTCTACATGATCGTCAATATGCTCCATGACTCTTTCAGGACCATTATCATGCCCGAAACGCCGATGGCACCCACTCACGATTGCCAGGATAGCAACAACCAATGCTAAATAGATCCCCACTCTTTTCGCTTTCATTTGAATCTCCTTGCTTTATGATTTCTAATGATTCCCCGAAATTGCTTTTTTCAACCCTCATCCCCCTGACCTGTTTCAAAAGAGGGAATAGAGGCAAAACGTTTTCGGGAAATAATGCGCCTCAAAACAGACAGTGTATTATGACCGTCTTGAGTTTCAGTCTATAGGGCAATTGTAAAACAAGCTTTTTTCAATTGTAAATTATGTGTAAAAAATGTACCTATTACCTGAGCGCTGATTTAGTCTATACTTGACAGGCGATTACTATTTGTCGAGCCTGTGATTCCAGACCCAAAAATGAACTTTCTATGGTTAAAAAAATTCTGATTGTGGATGACGATGCCAAGCTGAGATCACTGCTGGTGAAGTATCTCAATAGTTATGGATTTGAAACATTGACCCTCGCAAGCGGTGCCGGCGTACAAAAAACGATCCAGGAAGAGAGGCCGGATCTCGTCATTCTGGATGTGATGCTGGGTAGAGAGAATGGACTGGAAATCCTGAAGGAAATTCGAGGGCGAAGTCGTATCCCGGTTATCATGCTGACCGCTAAAGGAGAAGAGACCGACCGGATTGTGGGACTGGAGTTAGGAGCAGATGATTACCTACCCAAGCCCTTCAATCCCAGGGAACTACTGGCGCGCATGAATTCGGTTCTGCGCAGAAGTCCATCCCAGCCCGCAGAAAATCTTTCAAACGACAAGGAAACCGTATTAGCAGTCGGTGGTTTTAGATTGAATACCCAAAAACAGCGGTTGATTATTGAAGGCAGAGAGATCGAACTCTCCACAACTGAATATCGCATGATGAAATCTCTGTTGACGAGCCCCAATAGAATTTTCAGTCGTGACGAACTGATGAATATCGCTCGTGATAAGGAATTTATGGCGTTTGACCGCAGCATTGATGTCCACATCAGCAACCTGAGACACAAAATCGCCCTGATTTCCGAAGAGATGAAAAAGAAAATCAAGACCGTCTGGGGCACGGGCTATATGTTGGAGATTGGAGAATGAAACCGGGTCGACTCTATCTCAAAATTTTTCTCTCTTTCGTTGTCTTTCTGATTATCACCGAGATTGCCATCTTCGGCTTTTTTATCCTGTTTTCAGGCCGTTATTATAAGGAGCAATTCCAAAAAGAGAGCCTGGAAAAACTGACGTTGTCTATGCAGCTGATCGAAAGAGAGATTCAGAGCAGCAGCCCTTTGCCGCTATCTGAAATCACGTCTCTGCGGGAACTGGTCGAACAGCTGGGAACGGTCTTCAGAGCAAAAATATGGTTAACAACAGCCGAAAACCAGGTCCTGCTCAAATCCTTTCCTCAACCGCTTCCGCAACGGGTGATCGAGAAAATAAAAAAACAGGGAGACCTGATCAAAAACGAAAGATTCTCCCGCTTTCGCAACCACCGAAAGGTCTATTTCGTCACACCCCTCGCTGGTCGTCAACTTAAACTTCATATTCTCTTCCCGAATCAACTACCGGACCATGGCGGATTCGGCTTTGCCGTAGGGTTACTCAGCATAGGGCTCATCGCCGCTTTGCTCGTGATTCCTGTTTCCAGACAGATTTCCAGACCGGTTAAAAGCCTGACCCGCTCAGCCGCAATCATCGCACAGGGAGAGCTATCCCATCGGGCAGCCATCACCACTAAAGACGAAATCGGGGAACTGGGCAAAGCCTTCAACCACATGGCAAAGAAGGTGGAGTCCATGGTGAACAGCGGTAAAGAGCTGACAGCACAGATATCCCATGAACTGCGAAGCCCTCTGGCCAGAATCCAATTGGCTGTCGAGATTGTCAAAGATCAGTTGCAAAGCGGGGATCATCCTGAAATTGAGGATCATCTGGTGGAAATACAGGAAGACATCGGGGAGCTGGATCATCTCATCGGTCGAATTCTAGCCCTTTCAAAGTTGGATCTGCAGGAGACCAACTACAGCTCTGATCTCTTTTCACCGGTGGCTGATCTGGAGACCTGCCTGGAGAAATATGGTCCCATGCTGGAGAACAAAACCATTCGAGTTCAGACACAGTTCAATGTCAGACCGGAAATTCATGGGAATCGAGAGGCTTTTAGAACGGTGATCGCAAACATTGTTGATAACGCTGTCAAGTACTCACTGGAGGGAAAGCAAATCACATTCCGCTCTGAACTGCAGGCTGAATCGCTGCTCCTGAAAATCGCCAACGCCTCGCCACCTATTTCCTCTGCTGACCTGAGCCGGATCTTCGAACCCTTTTTCCGCGTAGAGCCAGATAACAAAAATGGAGTGGGTCTGGGTCTGGCCATCACCCGGAAAATTGTGGAAAAGCATCAGGGAACCATCTCAGCCCGAGCGACTGCCGAAGGCCTTGAGGTAGAAATTCGGATGCCACTGGCATAAAAGTCAGGTTTGCCGCAGCGACACAGAAACCATTTTGGTTTGCATGGATATCCGTTGCGCTTCAGAAAATTCCACTCTTATAAAAGGTACTTGTGTTTCAGGGTCTATCTACTCAAACTCCAGCAAAATTCTACTATCGGCTGCTTCAACGCGGGGATAATGAAGGACGTAGAGCCACCTGTTGAACGGATCTTTCAGGCTGATATTACGTGCGGTATTCTTCTGACAGTCACTGAACACAAATTGATCTTCAGATCTGTGCGGCGGGATATCTAATCTGAAAAAATGAAATGTGTGGATTTTCCGAACACTGGCCAGATCATTTTGCGAACGAGAGACAATGCCTGCTGTTTCAGAGCCCGGAAACAACTTTAACTGGTACCCTTCTGTTTCCACCAGAGGATAAAAAGCAGGCGGAGTGGATATTTCAATGGTCCGCTGATCGACAAATGAGGCAGATAACCGCTGTTTAACAGGCAACGGGAGCCGTCCGGTAAAAAGTTCAACCTCAGGATCTCCTACCAGCCGGAAAGATAGCGCCACCCGCATCGTCTTATCCTGTTCCAGGTGTCCCCTGGCACACTTCAATTTAACCAGGCTGAGTGCGTAATTCTTGGCATCCCTCAGTGCCTCTCCCGTATTGGCCTTTTCATAGAGCATAGCGTCGAAATAGGATTTGATAAACGCACTCCCGGATGCGCTGTGAATTTTGGAACAACTACCGACAATGCCGCTGACACCCTGATTCAGGAGAAGTTCAGCATTTTCCAACGAATGGCAGCTTTGCAACACCAGAAACGGAAACCGGTTAAAAAGAGGTGTCTTAAAGCCTTTATAAGGGTCTTTGTTGCTGCCAATTTTTTTAATCAGGGAGAACTGTTCGATATGACCCTCATAGATCAACAAGTCGGATTTCAAAGCAGCCTGCCAGATCCGGCTGTCTGCAGGAGAATTTCCATAATGCTCGCTGCCCTTGAGATGCAGGTTACGAAGCTCCAGAACGGTCGAACGACTGACAGATTCAGCCAGCATGAGTCGGGCCCTTTTGTCGCTATCCAGATTGGCAATCATCGTAAATTCAGGCAGCCGGGTGGTACGGATTTTTCTCAACTTTGCCAGCCTGGCGTAGTACATCGAGATGCAGGGTAGTCTTGAAAAAGGCAGACGGCCAACTCCATAGGGAAAGGCGTTATCACCCTCTGGACGTGATAAAAGCTCCCTTTCCAGCTTGTGCTTGTGATTATATATCTGCTCCTCCAGATCATCTTCAATTTTGATCGGACTGAGAAGGTTGTAATCACCCACCACAGTGATGGTTCTGGGTCGAATATGGTATTTGTCGATAAAGGCTGTCACCTCCCTTTCATATGCAAGCCCATCTTTAGACTTCAGCACAACCAGCGGAGCATTTCGCAGTAAACTGATATAGGGAACAAAATGAATCATATCCCTGTCCAGTAATCGTGACCTCGGGTTTTGATGCATCAGCCTTGTCGTAATGATATTTCGTATATTTTTTTCTCCAATGTTGAGGACCGTATAACGGACCACCAGATCCAGAGTCAACGGGATCACTGGAATACCAGGATGAAATCGATCAGCTTGGCTTTTGTCAGCGGAAACCTGATATACTTTTTGAACTTTTCTCTTTGCGATGAAGCTCCTCAAAGCATTGCGTTCAATTTGATTTCGAAAAGGGATGAACGGAATACCAAGCTGGCCGGCGAAAATCGCTGTGTGAAAAAACTGCTCCGGGTTTTTCATAGTGGTCAGAACAATTTCGGGGCTTCTGCTCGTAAATGCTTCTGCTAACTGAAATGCTGCCTCGAATGGAATGTGGCTGATGCCGAAATATTCCAGATTGGAAAATTGAATCTGATAATCTTTGTGAATCCGTTCCGGGCTGATAAACGAAAGCACTTTCCTGTTTTTGAAACTCGATAGGAAACGATCACAGGTGAGAGAAGGGGTTTCCGGGACAACAAATAGATCAGGCAGGGGAGTGCGATTTGAACCGGGTGCAATATAGGGTAGGAGAATGGAAATCAACCACCCTTTTTCCTCGGGAATGAGGATCACATCGGGATGGAGATGTTTTCTTCTTAAAACAGGCTGTTGGAAATGCCCTAGAAAATTCCTTCCTTTAATATTTGCACCACCCCTTTCGGTGTTCCCAAGGAGTGAATTTCTCTGGGGAAGTAACAATAAGAAAAGTATTGAGGTGACAATCAGGAACTTTTTCCGACAGAACCTGTATTTTTTTAACTCTGCCATTTCATTTTTCCCGGTTGAGATTTCATCCAGAAAGTGACCACAGCTATACAACCGCAATGCAACAAAACAAATACCCACACCAGTTTAACACGTGTTTAGCAGGTACAGGTCACCTGATAGGAACCTGGAGACGGACATAATCCCATTAGAGAAGGGTCTTTTTCAGATCGATATTAAATTTTTTCATCCTATTCCAGACTGTGACTCGGCTGACATCCAGTAGTCGAGCCGCTTCGGACTGATTGCCATTCGCCTGGGTCAGCGCCTGAATAAGCTCAGATTTTTCTGCCGGTTCATCAGACGGAGTTATTTTTCTAATCTGAACGGGCTCAACTTCGTCCCTCACGACGCTCTGCGGCAGCTGATCAACTCGGATAAGTCCTCTTTCTGCAACGGCAAAGGCATATTCCAGCACACTTTTTAGCTCCCTGATATTCCCCGGCCAGGAGTAGGAAAGCAGAAGGTCCATGCTTTCAGGAGTCATACCCGTGATCTTTTTTCCGGTCCGTTTACACAGTTCACGGGAAAAATGGTCAATCAACAGAGGGACATCGTCAAGACGTTCCCTCAACGTAGGCACATGAATAGGTATGACATTGATTCGAAAATAGAAATCTTCTCTGAATTCTCCTCTCTGGATCAGTTCCTTCAGGTTTTTGTTGGTTGCGGTAATCAGACGAGCATCCACCGGAATCGGCTGATGGTCACCGACCCGCTCGATCTGTTTCTGTTCCAGTACCCGCAGCAGTTTCACCTGGATGGAGAGTGGCATATCACCAATTTCGTCCAGAAATATATCGCCGTCATTGGCTGTTTCAAATCGGCCAATGCGGTGCCTGTAGGCTCCTGTAAAGGCGCCTTTAACATGTCCAAACAGTTCACTTTCCAGCAGACTTTCATTCAAAGCTGCGCAGTTGAGTTGAACAAAGGGACCGTTTTTACGTTTGCCGAGTTTATGGATTGCCTGAGCAACCAACTCTTTACCAGTACCACTGTCTCCAAAGATAATAATGGGTGCCTCGCTCCAGGCGGCTTTTTCAATTAATTCGAACACTCTCTGAATCGCCGGCGATTTCCCTATAATCCCATGAAAAGAGGGTTCCTCATTTAATTGTCGGGAGAGTATTCCAATCGTTTGATCCAACCGATCGATTTCAGAAATATCGGTCAGGATTTCAACGGCACCGATATCCACCCCCTTATCATCCCGCAGCAGCGACGCATTTTTCAGAACCGGTAGATAGGTGCCATCTTTCTTCTTGACGTGACATCTTTTTTTAACATCCAGACCGTGGGAAAACAACATACACCATTTACCGGTTTTCTTCATCTTCAAGCCCATCTCACATAAATCACAATGCATTTTGGTACAGGATTCTCCAACAATTTCATCCGCTGAGTACCCAAGCATTTTCTCAAATGATTTGTTGACCATCAGAATTGTGCCATCCGGGGCAATCAACACCAGTGCTTCGGCCATTGTATCAATGATCTTCCCGGAATACTTACCAATATCCAGGTTTTTCAAATCCTCAGGGCTCTTTTCGATTGTCATACTTAAACGTATTAAATGTTTAGTGCCTTAGGGTCGGCTCAAAAATTAGTCAAGTGTTTCCCATTGGAGAAAAGGAAACACGTTGCAGTCACATTCTATGTGCAAAATGTCCAGTTATTTTAGGACTTTTGTAGATAGATTATGTGAAGTTATTTTTGAACGATCCCTTGGCAGTTATTTTTAGCGTTTTTTTAACAGAAAATAACTGCTAAGGCACTAATCCAGTTTATCTGGGTTGGGTCAGACTGATTCCAATCAGGATTCGGATAGAAAAACTGACGATTACCGTCTCAAAATTGCCATGTGAACGATTGTTAATTCTATCTTAACAGTCGTTAATGTGTCAAAGAAATTTCCCCAATCTCTTCTGGAAAAGAATTTGAAAAATATACGACTTTGTTCATTTTCTCAAATGGTTACGGTTATTTTTAACATAGCGCTGCAAAAGGTTCACCTTTTGCAACATCTAAAAATATTCAGATAAACACAGTTAGAGGGTCACTTAAGTCAATTTTTAAAAACAACAGATCTATCCTTATATTTCAAGATCCCTATTCAGTACGTCCGGCTCTATTTCGGAGATGGGCCTGCCAGTCAAATTTTGTCTCAGGTCACGTACTGCGTACAACTGTTTAATCAAGACAGAGCGTTCTGAAAACTTTTAGGAAAACTGATGGCAAAGATTACAAGAAGAAAGTTTATCGATTTAACAAAATCTGCAATCCTTGGTGGAGCAGCCGTCGCCGGTGCATCCGCCTTTATCTCCGAGAACGCCCAAAGCGCGACCAGCGACACAGGGTTAACGAATGATGCGTCTCAAGGCGAGTTTGTCATTCCATCCTATTGTGACGTCTGTTTCATGGGATGTGGAATTAATGTGACGGTTAAAAACGGACGGGCAATAAAGATAGAAGGGAATCCAGAACACCCCATATCTCGCGGAAAACTCTGCCCCAGGGGCACCGGCGGGCTGGGACAGCTTTACGATCCAGACCGTCTTAAAACACCCCTGATTCGAACAGGTACAGATCAGTTCAAAGCGGTCAGTTGGCAAGAAGCATTGAAATATGTCGCAGACAAAATGCAAACCATTATTGACACCCACGGCCCTGAATCAATGGCTTTGCTAAAACACGGCAAGGGCGCCAGTCCGTTTGTTCAGCTCTGGCATGCTATCGGATCCAAAACCGAAGGACATCCTTCTTATGCACAATGCCGTGGCGCTCGTGATGTCGGCTGGGGTCTGACATTTGGCAAGGGACCCGGCGGAACTGAACGTGCAGGTCTTGACAAGGCTAAGGTAGTTGCTTTTATTGGCGCACATCTCGGGGAGAACATGCACAATGTCACCGTCCAGGACTACACAGACGGTCTGCGTAACGGTTCAAAACATATTGTGGTAGACCCGAGGTATTCAACAGCTGCCAGCAAGGCCGAACACTGGTTACCGATTCGACCGGGAACAGATATCGCTCTGTTACTGGCCTGGATTCATGTACTCATTTATGAGGATCTCTATGACCGTGAATTCATTGAAAAAAATGCAACTGGCTTCGGCGCGCTGAAACTGCATGTTAAGCAGATGACACCGGAATGGGCCGCGCCTTATACAGGCCTGAAAGCAGATGACATCCGACGAACCGCACGGGAATTGGGCGAAGCAATCCCACATGCATTGCTATATCCTGGCAGACGCTTTGCCTGGTATGGAGATGATACTCAACGAGCTCGGGCCATGGCTATCATCAACGCACTGTTGGGAGCCTGGGGCAATGAAGCTGGCGTTTTTCTGGGTGATAAAATTAAGGTGCCCAAATTTCCGTATCCGAAATCCCATCACAAAGCAAAGCATGCTTTCGAAACCAAGGAGAAATACCCACTGGGATCCAGCACACCAGTCCAGGATATCATCGATGCCACGATACCCGGTAAATTGAAAGGGGCCACACAAAACGCGCCGATAAAAGGCTGGATGGTATACAGCACCAACCTCATGCGCTCTGTCCCCAATCCGGATTTGATCGCTGAAGCGGTACAACATCTTGACTTGATGGTCGTGGTTGAAACCATGCCTGCCGAAATTACGGGATATGCAGACGTGATTTTTCCAGACACGACCTATCTGGAACGTTATGATGTCATGAATTCCCCGGAATGGCGGGAACCGTTCGTCTCCTTGCGGCAACCCGTAGTCAAGCCACTATACCAAAGTAAACCCAGCTGGTGGATTGCCAAGCAGCTGGCAGAGCGTCTGGGCTTGGGCGAACATTTCAACTATGGAAATTTCAGGGAAGTGATCGAGTACCAATTGAATCAGATGGGTTCATCCATCAAGGATATCAACGAAAAAGGGGGTGTTTTGAAAAAGGATTATGTCAAGCCAAGGATGAAATTCAAAACAGCCTCCGGGAAAGTGGAACTCTATTCAAAACCCCTGGAAAAAGCTGGTTATGATCCCATGCCGAGATTTATCAACCATTCCGAGCCCCCGGATAATTACTATCGCCTGCTCTATGGCAGAACCCCCCAGCACACCTTTTCCAGGACCTCCAACAACGCCATGTTGCTGGAACTTTTCCCGGAAAACGAAATCTGGGTCAATCCGGAGATTGCAAAAGTCCAGGGAGTCAAGAATGGAGATTACGTCTCGCTGAAAAATAAAAATGGTGTAAAAAGCAACCGGATCAAAGTTCGGGTCACAAAACGGATTCGTCAGGACTGCCTGTTTATGGCTCACGGTTTTGGTCGTACAGATCGACGATTGACCAAATCGTTTGGCGTCGGCGCTGATGATAACGGATTGCTGACGAATTATGAAATCGACCCGATCATGGGATCCACCGGTTCTCAAGTTAATTTTGTTACCTTTGTCAAGTGAGGAAATGATGCCAAGTTATGGAATGAGTATTGATTTAACAACCTGTGTCGCATGCGATGCCTGCGTCCTGGCCTGTAAAATGGAAAACAAGGTACCGGATGGATATGCCAGAGACTGGACTGAAGAGATCCTGACTGAAGATAACAATGGCTTGAATCTGGAACTGTTTTCGAATCGCTGCCAACACTGTGAAGATGCACCCTGTGTTTCTGTCTGCCCAACCCAGGCCAGCTACATTAAAGACGGGATTGTGATGGTGAATAAGGATCTCTGTGTCGGCTGCCGACAGTGTATCTCTGGTTGCCCATACGGAGCCCGCTATCTGCATCCGGGCAGTTATGTGGACAAGTGTACTTTTTGCGAACATCGTACCGGAACAGACCGAAAACCGGCTTGCGTCGAGGTTTGCCCCACCAGTTCACTCGTGTTTGGAGACCTTGAAGATCCCAACAGCGAAATCTCGGGCCTGTTACAGAAGCGAAAGTACAAAGTGCTGAAAAAAGAGAAGAACACTAAACCAAAATACTATTTTTTGTTACCGGTCAACAAGAAGGCTGCTAAAGCCAGTTAACCCATTCAGAAGCCATATTAAGATTAACTGGAACGTTACTGTTAACACACTTGTAACGTTACCTATTTAGAGGAACTCATTATGATACATGCTCCAGAAGGTGAAAAACCGTATCTGAATCCGTATATCAGCGGTATCGGTATTGGAACGATTCTATTTATCTCCTTTTTTCTAATCGGAAAAGGATTAGGGGGCTCAGGCTCACTCACTCGCCTGCTGGCCTTCAGTCTGGATTCAGTTGTGCCGGAATACGCTGCCTCGCTGGATTATTTCAGCCGCTATCTGACCGGTACGCTCCATCCATTGGATAATTGGCTGGTTTACATGCTGATTGGCGTCTTTGCCGGCGGTTTAATCGCTGCTTTTCGTGGCAAGAGAACCAAGGCCATCCTGTTAAAAGGCGAACATACAACCAACAAACGTAGAATCCTGACCGCTTTTTTAGGTGGAATCCTGGTTGCCTTGGGCGCACGCCTGGCTGGCGGATGTACAAGCGGGCTCGCGATAACCGGCGCTTCCGTTTTAGCTGTTGCAGGCTGGGTTTTCTTTCTATCGGTTTTTGCAGCAGGATTGACTGTCGCTTTCTTCATGCGCAAAGAATGGCTATAACCCCTAAAAAACAATACGAATCATTGGAGAAAATATGATAGCACCCCTATTTAAACTTGGCTCCATCGGGTATCCCTCGATGATAGTGATTGGCCTTCTGATCGGCCTTGCCTTCGGCTTTATACTGCAGGAATCCGGCATGGGCAACTCACGTAAAATCGTCGCTGTTTTCTATGGAGAAGACTGGGCTGTAATGCGTGTGATGTTTTCCGCAGTCGTCACGGCCATGGTCCTGACCTTCCTCTTTTTTTACCTGGGTCTGTTAGATCTCAGTCTGGTACAACTGGCCACTCTGAACCTCGGCGGTCAGGTTATCGGCGGTCTGCTTCTGGGAGCCGGCATGGTTATCGGTGGTTACTGACCTGCCACATCACTTGTTGCAGGTGCAGCAAAAAAAATTGACGGTCTGATCTTTTTAGGTGGATTTTTCGTCGGTGTCATGCTTTATGCAGAGAGCTTTACATTGATCTTTGAACCGCTACTGTCAGTTAGCTATGGAAAATTGACGCTGAACACATTGCTGGGACTACCTTATGGTGTCGTTGTCTTGCTGGTGGTCTTCATCGCTCTGGCAACCTTTTACATAATGGGAAAGTTCGAAGGTGTTCTTTATAAGAAGAAGTAGTTTTTTCCAAACCCTCGACTGACGAATGAATTATAATAATCAGCCGAACTCAATGATAGAGAGAGAAACCATGAAAACTGAAGAAAAAATCACGATTCCCCGCGTATTCATCATCGTCACGGTTGCGATAGGGCTGCTGCTATCGGCATTCAGCATTGCCAGTGGCAACAATCCGTTGATTAATCCAGACCTTACAGTCTACCAACAGCAATTGCAAAACGACCCTGTCACCGCAGAGCAACTTGCCAATTCGATGATAGAAGGTAAACGGAATTTTTTATTGGCAGGATTCAGGGATGCAGATGACTGTTCAGTACAGAAGAAGATCACCAAGCTCCTGAAATGCCATAACAGAGAAAAGCTCAATGACACTAGATGGATAAGAAAGACTTTTAAAAACATCAACATGCCTTTGATCGTTTACGGTAGCCAAACGAATGATGGACTCAAAAGCGCCGCCCAGTTAATGCATTTTGGTTATGATGTTAGCTACCTTGAAGGTGGTTTCGATGGATTTGCAGAGCAATTTTTAAATTCGGATCTGGAAAATATCGATGTCGCTGAGGCGGATAGTGAACAACTTGAGAAGCTTGCTATTCTTCGTTACTTTTCCGGAGATGACCCCATGCTTAAAAAGAAGGGCGAAAAGTGGGTCATGGCCAGCGCCGATGGCGTGAATGAAGAAGAGGAAGAAGAAGTAGAACTTGGTGAGGATGAGGAAGAGGAAGAAGAGGAAGAAGAGGAAGAGGAAGAGGAGGGTTGTTAAATGAAAAGAAATTCGCACAAGCGTCTTACCGCTTATCTCATTTACCTTCTATTCATCGGCTTGGTCTCTGTTGCCTTCTGGGCAGCAAACGTGTCTGCCAGCGGAAATGAGGGTAGTGCTTACACGGAAATCCGAGGGAGTAAAGTGGATGTGTATGCAGTTAAGGACATCCTTGCCTTGGACAGACCCTATAACTATGTGATTGGTTCTACAACCAATCCCTATATCGAAATTTTTGGTGCCCTGGCAGCCCTGGGTGCCGTCGGTTTCGCTCTGATGCACGGCCTGGGTCGCTTTGTTGCCAATCGGAAAAGCCCCCTGAAACTGGAAGAAGTCGGCCAGGAATTTGTATACAGCCTCTTCACCAGGGTTTGGCATTGGTTTAACGCCTTTACGGTTCTGGGCCTTCTCATTACCGGGTTTCAGATGCATTATGCCGGTCCGGAACACATCTTCGGGAAGATCCATAACTGGCTGGGCTACCTGCTGGTGGTAGAGTACCTATGTTTTCTCGTCTATGAAATTGCGACCCGTGATATCAAACAGTTTATTCCGGCTGCCTGGGAGTTCACAGAAGGACTGATCAAACAGGGTAAATTCTATGCCATCGGGATATTCAAGCGCGAGGAGCACCCTTACCACATGGTCAGGGAACACCGTCTGAATCCGCTTCAAAAACCAGCCTATCTCAGCATCATGTTCGGACTGATGCCGGTTATTGTCATCACGGGTCTGGTTTTGATGAGACCGGATTGGATGTCTTTTCTGATTAGCTGGATTGGTGGGCAGGAGAATGTCAAATACATCTTCTACCTGCATCTGATCTCCGCCTTTGGTGTCTTAGCATTCCTGCTGGGGCATTTGTATCTGGCCACCACCGGGGATACGATCAAGCAGCACTACGAAGTGATGCTGACAGGATTTCATCGCGTCTATAAGTACCACCGCGGTTAAGGGTCGGTTTCCGCTCTAAAAACTCAATTCACCCCCTCGTCATGCCGGAGCCTGCCTCCGGCATCCAGCTTAGTTGATCGTCGAATCCCCTGGATCCCGGGCCAATCACGGGATGACTGTCTGACTGAAACGGCTTTGTACCAGACACTCAGTTCTTAATATTTCCTTAAACTCTGTGACCTTGGTGTCTCTGTGGCAAGCTCTTTCCATGCTAATCAATAGCTAACAAGTGTTAATTCAATACTAAACACCTGTTAATGCATACCTGTAAAGTTAACACATCAGATGTTCCCGCATAGTTTTCTACACTCTGCTATTCACTAATATTTTAGACACTTACAGTCTCATTCAATAGCTAAAAACTTTGGTATATCCATTGCAGCATTGAAGAAACGGAAAAACAGAGGTTCAATTAGCGCCCGCAGATTTCGGTCTGACTCGTATGTTCATAAAGACTACTCTAGTGAGAATTTTTATTTGGGATCCAGAGCATTGGGATCGTTAAAAAATAACTTCATATAATCAATTTGCAAAAGGCCTAAAAGCTGGACATTTTGCAAACAGAATGTGAACTAATTTTTTTGCCGACCGGGAAGTCCCAAAGTAACTGGACATTTTGCAAGCAGAATGTGACAGCAACGTGTTTCTTTAACGCAAATGGGAAACACTTGACTAGTTTTTTAGTCGATCCATAATTGGGGGTGGTTAAACGGGTTGTTTGCCGTTGAGATGTAATTGCTAAGTAGTTAATCAAACCATTTTTGAATATTTTAAGAGGATAGAATGATAAATCGTATAAGATTACTGGTGATGACGCTGTTTATATCATCGGTATTTTTCACGGCTTCACCCGCAATTGCCAAGGGCAAGAAAGCGCGGATCTTGAAACCGTGTAAGCAGTGTCACGAACTGGAATCAAGCCAGTTTCGTGGAAGAATGCAAGCCAGATCCAACAAAGCCAAGACCCTGCGTATCTTCACAGGAAACGGCACATGGTTGGTAAACTTCGACAAAAGTACCGAAGTCGACGGGGCCAAATCTATTGGTAAAATCAAGAAGAATATTGAAGTTCTCGTTGACTATGAAAAAAAAGGCAACACTCTTTTTGCCAAGTCGGTGACAGTCAAGCCCGCAGCAGATATTCCTGCTAAATGGGTCCTGGACGTCAAAAAGATGAAAAAGTTGATGGCCAAGAGCCCAGTTAAGGGCAATTACGCTCTATACGATGCCCGACCTGGAAAACTGTTCCCCGCAAACCATCTTAAGGGTGCAATTTCCAATTATGATGGTAAGTTCGCGAAGAACATCGGCAAACTGCCGAAAGATAAGAACAAACTTCTGGTGTTCTATTGCGGAGGACCTACCTGACGCCTCAGTCCATCTTCTGCAAGTAAGGCAGAAAAGCTTGGTTACAAAAATATCAGAGTATTCATTGGTGGAATTCCTGTCTGGAAGAAAGGTAAAAATACTATTTACTCATCTCCTGCATACATCACAAAGTCAGCCGCTCAGAAAATGCCCGTTGTTGTTGTCGATGTCAGAAGTGCCTCTAAAGTTAAAAAAGGTCATATCGCTGGCGCCGTCGCCTATACAACTACTGAGCTGAAGAAAGCAAAAAGTAAATTCCCAAAAGCCAAATCAGCACCGATCATCATCTATTCAGACAGTGAAAAACAAGCAAAAGCTGCGTTTAAAACTGTCCGCAAATGGGGATACAAAAACGCCTCTGTTATGGAAGGTGGTGTCAAAGCATGGCAAAAAGCCGGCAACAAACTGGTTAGCGGAAAAGCTGGCAAGAAAATTGTCTATGTTCCCAAAGCCCTGCCGGGTTCTATTGCTATCAGTGAATTTAAGGCCATTGCCAAAGGATCGTCAAATGCAATTATTCTCGACGTAAGAGACGATGATGAAGTTGCCGGTGGCATGATCAAAGGCGCTCTGCACATCCCAACCAAAGATGTGGCTGCTCGCCTCAGCGAAATTCCAAAAGGCAAAAAGGTGGTAGCTCATTGTAAAACTGGTGTAAGAGCCTCCATGGCCTACCAGACACTGAAGGAAAATGGTTATAATGCCCAGTTTCTGAACGCAAAAATCAAGATTGCCAAGAACGGAAAATTTAAAGTCACATCTACATTTTAATATTTTCCTCAGGTAAAGAGTGCCGCAATATCCGGTGCCTTCCCGCCTTTTAAAAATCGGTTATTCATGCTACGATGGATGACCGGTGATTCTACTATCTGTCTCCGTCTGTGATCGAAAACAGAAAATGTCACTCATAGACAATGCCTCTGGTTCCCTGCGGTTTGCATTCCCTGCATCGTTATGGCAAGATAGCGTCTCACAACGTCATCCTTAGACTTCATACCGGTTATTGACTCCTTTTTGAAACTGGAAGGAAATGAATCCCATTACGAAATCCGTTTTGCTGAGCAGAAAACGCTTCCTGCAAATATCGGCCATCCTCTTTTCGGCCTATCCGCTTAAACTTCTCTTCGATGTCAGCAAAACCGAACCGGGTAGCAGTGGCAGGCACCGGCAGCAGATATTGCCCCTGGATTTACCGGAAGGGATCTCTTTTCATGGTCACATAATTGCTGTGCAAAAAAAAGAAGAGGTTGTCTTTTTCTCCGCAGACTGTCCACACCTGGGGTGTCAAATCAACCGTTTTGAAAACGACCAACTTATCTGCCCCTGTCACGGTTCCCATTTTTCCCTGGAAGGTGAAGTACTGGAAGGACCTGCGACAAAGAACCTGTCTCTGCTCACATACACAACAGACACAGCCAAGCGGCAACACACTGTATTGCTGCCCACTTGAGAATGTTTTATGCCCGGATCGATTTTTATATTCTGGAACCGGAGATTATCCACTTTTGGAAATCTTGCTTTTGCGGCATTCTTAATCGCTGTCATCAGTGGTATCCCTCTGTCGATTGTTTATAACGTCGACCGAGCAACGGATTCATTACAGCTGCTTCTTTTGACCCTGCCCCGGGGGGCTTTTTTCCGTTCTGTTCACTATTGGAGCGGTCAACTGTTTTTACTGTTTACGCTGATCCATGTAATCGAACACCTCTCAAAGAACAGCGAAAGGGATCTCAAAGCGGGGCTCTGGACACGTCTGGTCCTAGCCCTGCTGCTCTCATTTTTTGTCATGTTATCCGGATTTATCCTCAAGGCTGATGTTGAGGGTAAAATGGCCCAACAAATATTCGGTGGTCTGCTAAAAACCTTTCCTTTTGTAGGCAGTGACTTACGCATGATCATCCTGGGAAATTCGGATAGCCTCAATCTGCTTTATGTTCACCATTTGATTTCAACCACCCTGTTTATCGGCATTGTCATCCTGGAACACATGCGCCGTGCCTGGCCGGAACTGCTTTCATATGTATATCTTCTGGGCGCTTCCACGCTTCTGGCCATCCTGATTCCACAAGGCTTGCAACTGACAACCTCTGCTAAAATCAGGGGACCCTGGTATTTCATAGGGTTGCAGGAGATTCTACACTGGATCTCGAATCCCCTGGTGGTCGTTGGACTTCTACTTTGCTGTCTGGGAGGTTTTCTACTCTTGCGCTGGATGAAGCCAACTAAATCGAAGTGGACAAAGAAATTTCTGTTGGCCCTGCTACTCTTTTACGGGATTTTAACTGTTAATAACTGGGGATTCCGGGATGCAAACTGGAACTCTCTATTCTTTTAGACGGCTTAACGATTCACCACTTCTTGAATATATCGTGCCAGAGCCACATCTCAGGTGGTGCTTGAGGGAAGTTAAGCGAAAGTTGCAACCGTTGGTAGGGCGGATCTATACAATAACAACTGAATAGTTACTCAACGGGTTGTATGTTTGCCCCTTTCAAAAAAAATGATGACCTCAGATATTCAACCGCAGAAAAGAAAATGGGTTCTGCCTGCCCTGATCATCGGGCTGCTAGGTTTAGCACTCACCATACATCATTTTTCCGTGAATGACGATTCACAACTGCAACTGACGTCAGACATACCGGTGGTCATGGGACACAGAGAAGGCTGTTTTCTATGCCATCAGGAAATGACCGGTTTTTCCCCATCACATGACCCCAAGGCCATCGGCTGTTCATCCTGTCATCTTGGTAATCCCCTGACAGCAGATAAAGATTCTGCTCACAAAGAGATGGTCAAGGTGCCTGGAAACCTGGATACAGTCTCCGCCACCTGCGGTCAGAGCCCTTGCCATCGGGATTTGACTGCTAACGTGACCGGCTCATTGATGGCCAGCGGGCAGGGAATGGTTTCAGTAAACCGCTATGTGTTCGGACAAACCCAATCCCCGGATGGTCCCGGTCACCTTTCCCATCTATCTGATTCGGCCGCCGATATCCATTTACGGCAACTTTGTGTTACCTGTCATTTAGGATTTCCGAAGAAACAAGCAGCAGCAATTGATCAGAAATCCCGAGGGGGCGGCTGTGCTGCCTGCCATATTGACTATACGACTGAAGCCCGGCAGCAGATGGCAGACTATCATCAATCCCAAAAGCTACCGCTCCTGCATCCGGAACTGAATATCAAGGTCGGAAATGAGCGCTGTTTTGGTTGCCACAGCCGCTCCGCCAGAATATCCTTGAACTATGAGGGTTGGCACGAAACGACACTCAGGCTAAAAAATCTTAAAAATGCGAACAAATATCGAATCCTGCAGGATCGTCGGGTTCTGACCTATAAAGGGGCAGATATTCATCACGAAAAAGGAATGCTTTGTATCGACTGTCATTCCGCCCGGGATGCAATGGGAGACGGTAACAATTACAACCATCAGGGTGAGCAGGTGGAAATCTCCTGCAGTGATTGTCACAGTAAAAATCCGGGTCGATCTGTAAAATACGAGGACCTCGATTCGGATTCCGTTAAGATTCTGCAGTTGCGAAACATCGCAGACCGAAAAAATGTTGAGTACCTGGCAACCAACAAAACCGGGACCCCGCTGATCAATCTGACACGCAGGCCAGGAGAATCCCTGAGATTCCGGGGGAAGTTGGACAACAAGGACAGACCCTTAAACGCACCAGCTGAAACCTGCACAGAAATCCAGGGGCACGACCGCTTGACCTGCCAGACCTGTCACACACAGTGGGCCCCCACTTGCGTTGAATGCCACACCCAGTATCTGCCCAATAAAAAAAGAAAGGACCACTATACCGGAGAAAAAGTGCAGGGCGTCTGGCGTGAGTATAAGAAGAATTTTACAGCCCTGCAGCCAACCCTTGGTATTCGCAGAGACAAACGTTTAAATAAGGATGTGGTGGATACCTTCATTCCGGGGATGATCTTGACCATTGGTGGCCTGCGGGACAACAAACCGGACAGCAACGCCCCTCCCAAAAAGCAAGCAGATCGGTACCAGATCTTTCGCAGAATGTATGCACCCACTTTTTCACATACGATTCAGAAGGAGAGCCGCACCTGTCAGTCATGTCATCAGGATCCCAGAGTGCTGGGCCTGGGTGAAGGTCGGATAGAATACGGCTCAGCTGACAACCCGCAGGCAGAGATTCCCATGAGCTTCAAACCCAAAAACAGGCCCCATCCAGCGGACGGCCTGCCACGGGATGCCTGGACATCATTTTTGAAAACGAAAACCCTGGATACATCAACCCGCACAGGCTCTCGCCCCTTTAACCAACCAGAGCAAAGACGCATTCTACTTGTGGGTCAATGCCTCTTATGCCATGCAGCTGACTCTGTTAACACCTCCCGGGTATATAAAAGATTCGAGCAGGCCTTAGGTGAAAGGACGCCCCAGTGCTTAAAATAGCCCAATCCATGTTGTTAAAAAAACCTTTGATCACCGAGTGTGGCCGCACTGTTCGTATCGGGATTCCCATAGTGATCGCCCAGCTGCTGAACATCTCCATGGGTTTTGTTGATACTGTCATGACCGGTAACTACAGTGCAGAGGCACTGGCGGCGGTTTCAGGCAGTCAGCACCTGATTATGCCTTTGATTATGTTTATAGCGGCAGTTATCAGTGCTGGACAGGCGATTACAGCTCAGTATGTCGGTGCTGGTCGGAAAAAACAGGAGATCGGTAAAGTCACCGCCCATGGACTTCTGATCGGTCTTTGTTTTGCGGTGCTTTTATTTATCTACACCAAAATTGCCCCCCTGTTTTTACCCTTTTTTGGTTTTGATGTCCAGGTCATTGCACTGGCTGAATACTACTTGAAAGCCTTTGCCTGGGGGTTGCCGGGTACGATTTTTTTTATCACGTTTACCTGTTTTTACGCTGGTATTTCCAGACCGATGATGACGATGATAGTCAGCTTCATCATGCTGGCGATGAATGTTATCGGCAATTACACTTTGATATATGGCCACTTTGGTTTTCCAGAGCTGGGTGTGGTGGGCGCCGGATGGGCCAGTACCCTGTCGGCCTGGAGTGGTGCTCTCACCATTTTAATGTTCACTTTTCTACGCAGAGAATTCAGGGAACATTTCCTGGGCCGGCCCGTGTTCAGATTGTACAGCTCCCTGCTGCGACAGATCTTGAAAATAGGCTTGCCCAGCGGACTGTCCATTATTTTCGAATCCAGCATGTTCGCGGTTTTTTCCCTGCTGATGGGTCGTTTTGGAGTTACCGTCCTGGCCGGTAGCCAGATTGCGCTGAATTGCGCCGCGATCATGTTTATGATTCCGCTGGGGCTCTCCTTCGCGATCACAACCAATGTGGCAGTCTATGTTGGGCAAGAGAAATACCGGGAAGCTCGCCTGGCCGGTATTGCCGGCTATACAGTCAGCATCTGTTTCAGTATCCTTTCCGCAACGGCTCTATTCCTTTTCAATCATCAGATTGCCGCTGTATACACCAACAACCCCGAACTGATCACTATTGCAGCGACCCTGCTTGTATTTGCCGGCATATTTCAGCTTTCTGACGGACTCCAGGTTTCCGGTATAGGGATTCTGAGAGGGTATAAGGATACACGTATTCCGATGATCTCCAACCTGGTCTCATATTGGGGAGTGGGGATGACACTGGGATACATTCTGGGATTTGTGTTCGATTTCGAAGCGCAAGGCATGTGGGTCGGCATCATCATCGGACTTTCAGTCGCGGCAATTCTACATGGGCTGCGTTTCAGAAGTGTTGCTTCCCACTGGATACAGCGGCAAACAGATATTACAGATTAAACCTTCTGCAAACCAACCTCGTTCTTACCTCTTCCAGAACTGACTTTCACAAACGGCATAGACACCTGCCGGGAGAACTAAATCAGTGTTCAGCGGTTCACAGACAGGTATTTATTGTGTAGTGTCAATTAACGATCAGTACAAAATCTAACCAATGTGAGCTGCGACAGCCATTTTTCTGATTCAATTCTGTAAATCCCATATGAAAATCAGCGAACTCGTTAAAAGCACCGGTGTCTCAAAAGAGACCATTCATTATTATATCCGGGAGGGGCTTTTACGAAAGCCCCGCAAGACCGGCCGGAATGTTGCACAATACGGTGAGGAATATGTCGAGCAGATACGGACCATCAAAGCACTTCAAGATAACCACTACCTGCCCCTGTCCGTTATCAAAAAGGTATTGAAAAAAAATCGCACTGCAGCTCCGGAGCAGCGAGCTTCCCTCGGCATTATCACAGAACATTTCAGACCGATTGATCGGCTGCTGGGAGAGGATAATCTGGAAGGAACTGCGGCCTTCCTGCAGGCCACCGGACTGAGTGAAAATTGGTTACAGCGATTAGTCGACTGGGAAATTATCACGCCTACAGAGGAGGCTGACATCGTCACCTTTAGCAGCCTTGACATCACCCTGGGAAAATTGATCACAACTATGGACCGCTTGGGATTCGGCCCTAAAGATGGTACTGATCCGGAAAACCTGAAAAAGTCCTTTGATTTTGTTGCAAAATCACTGCATAAAGATACCCGGGAACTGATGATGAAAAAAAGCAGAGAGATGTCCCTGGATGATTTTATGGAAAAATCATCTCAGATAACTGAAGTGATGGGACTATTCTTGTACTACACCTACCAGAAAATTTCCACTGCAGAGTTCAAAGCGTATTCAAACCTAATTGAAGAGCAGTGAAGAGCGGGACGTAGTTGCGATTTTGCGATTTACCGGCAACCGGATGAAAAACAGAGGTAAACTTGATGGGGATGGGGCCTCCCGACTCAGAGAGTTCCGGGAGACACTGCCAAGAAGCAACAGCCGCATCACCGAAGTGAAGCAGCCGCCTGTCCTGCCTGGATCGATTAGCGCTGCAGGTTCTCGATTACTGTCGCAACACCCAGTCCGCCACCGCAGCAGGAACCGAAAACGCCATAACGTCCACCTTTGCGAATCATATCCCGCATAGCAAAAATGCAGATCCTGGCACCGGAAGCGCCATTAGGATGACCAAACGCGATGGCACCGCCCATGGGGTTCCACTTCTCCATGTCAACTGTATCACCTGTCTGATTCTCGATCTCTTTAACCACTGCCAGATTCTGAACAGCAAAAGCTTCGTTACACTCCATGACATCCATATCGGAAACCTTAAGACCGGCTCGTTTAATGGCCTGTGGCATGGCGTAAGCAGGGCCGATTCCCATGATTTTCGGATCACAGCCATAATCGGCACCGGACAACCATTTGGCCATCGGTGTATATCCCAATTCCTTGGCTTTCTCGGCAGTCATCATCAATACAAAAGCCGCACCGTCGTTCTGACCGGATGAGTTTCCAGCAGTTACGGTTCCACCAGCCTTGAAGACCGGATTCAGTTTCGCCATTCCTTCCAGCGTAGATTCAGCTCTCGGATGTTCATCCACGTCAAAGACAAATTCCGGTGTTTTCCGTGTACCAGGAATCGTCACCGGAATGATCTCATCTTTAAAATAGCCACCATCCTGAGCTGCCTTGGCACGCATCTGGCTGTTATAAGCGAACTCATCCGCAGCTTCCCTGGGGATATTATACTGAACCTGCAGGTTTTCTGCGGTCAGTCCCATTCCGATACACTCTTCAGCAATCGGTGACAGCGTAGACGGAATCGGCATCGGCGGAATCAGTTTGAAAGGCGTGGTTGCCATGGAAAACTTGACTGCGACCTGGCTATACGATTCCATACCACCAGCAATAATAATATCTGCCTGATTGGCTAGAATTTTCCAGGCGGCATGATTGATAGAATCGATGGCAGACCCACACTGCATTTCTACGTAGGATGCGGATGTTTCATATCCCAGGCCGGAGGCCAGTGTCGCCCAACGGGCAGGGTTTCCAGAATTGGAGCAGCCGATGGCTGAGCCCAGGAAGACACTGTCCACATGGGCTTTCTCAGCGATTTTTGTTTTATCAAGTAAGCCCTTAATGCCCATACCACCCAGCTGAGAACAAGTGTAATCCCGAATTGTTCCTCCCATACGGCCGAAAGCAGTACGTACCCCTTCTACCAAAACAACTTCTCTCGTTGACATAATTTTTCTCCCTAATGATTAGATAATCAATTGATCTGTTCAAGTTCGAGTCATCGCACAACCTCCGGTTAATCTCTCACGGCAGGCAAGTAACGAGTGGCATGATTACCATTGGTTGATCTTGATCCGTTTCCGCCCTCTGGTTGGCATAAAAGACAACTGGCTGAAAAAGATCGTTTATCAACACTACACGCTGAATGCCTGATTCTAAGTGGATGACATAAATAATTGGAAGTTCGGAGACCGGTGAAAGGTGTTAATATGATATATAATGTATCGAAAGGTAATTCTTTGTCAAGAATCAAACGCTCACCAACAGCTGGAGACTTTTTTGATATTCGAAAAGGGCAAGACCCGGCAACCATCTTGTGTCTATCGGGTGCGATTCCTGGAGATCAGAGGTCGAAAGAGAGCCTGAAGCTTTTGAGACAGGCACCTTCTGTGTGCATTCGACAATGGTTCGTATTAGGGACTGTCTGGTAGGCGATTCCCAGGGCTTTGATCCAGCATTCGATTCGATAGTGAACCCCACATTCATATTGATCGATGACACCAATGCGTTGCATCCCTTTATAGGCAAAACACTGTTGGGGCTTCATCTCCATAGTCAGCGTGCTCTTCTCCTCAAAGAAGAAGCGACCCCCCATAAAATCTGGTATTACCAGTTCTGCTGCCCGTGTAAAAAAGTCCCGGAATTGATCAAAAGTCGTCATGTCCCCACCAGCATAACCCAGTGCCTTTTTAAACCGTGCGATCTCCAACGGAGCCAGCGAAGCGATAGCGGACTGGTTCAGTCGGTTAGCTGCTTCAATTCCAAACTCCTGGCAGCAGTGAAAAAACCACATCCCATCGTGGCTCATCCAGCATTTATTCAATAATACCATCAATTCTTTCGTGTTCATTTGTCCGCTCCGTTGATTAAGGGATCGTTCATAAATAACTTCACATAATCTATTTGCAAAAGCCCCCAAAACACTGGACATTTTGCGAACAGAATGTGAAGTAATTTATGAGCCGACCGAAAATAAATAACACATGGCAGGCGCTCAGTCAACGGAGTGCAAAAGGGGTATCACTCACTTCAACTCAAAGCCCGGTTGACAGGGTGAAAAAATAATATAAGAATCAAGCCTCGGACAAATTGTCTGCGGCAAAACCTCTCTCCCACTGTGGCAAACTAGAAAAGGACAGAAAATCATATGATTACCAAAAAGGAAATTATTGAGCAGGCAACCCAATTAGGATTTCAAGATATCGGGTTTACATCCGCGGCCCCTTTTGATTCTCAAATGGAGATTCTGAGTGACCGCCGGGAGGCGTATGGCAAACCCATTTCTCTGCTCGATCTGGAAGGGGGAACCGACCCGAAGTGTGCTTTGCCGGATGCAAAATCGATAGTCGTCCTGGTAGAGGAGTATTTTAAAGAGTCCTTTCCACCTGTCATGGAAGCCCACTTCGGCCGCTGCTATATGGATGATGACCGAGTCACCAAGGATGGGCTTTCACTCAGAGTAAAGGCTTTTCGATCCTTTCTCAGGGATAACGGCATCGACTCCAAAGTGCCGTTCAACATGCCGCATCGGTTGTCTGCTGCCAGAGCTGGCGTGGGAACTTTTGGCAAAAATAACTTTTTCTACTCCCGTAAACTGGCCGCAAAAAGTTCCTGGACACTGCCGATCGCCATTGTAATCGACCAGGAGTTTGAACCGGACGGTGAGAGCATCGAAGTTGGTTGTCCCGACTGGTGCAAGAATGCGTGTATTGTAGCCTGCCCGACGCGGGCGATCAAAGCCCCCAATAAACTCCAACCAAATCAATGTATCTCTTTTTTGACCTATTACGCCCGGGAGATTACGCCATTGGAATGGCGTGAGCCGATGGGGTTGTGGGTTTTCGGTTGTGATCATTGTCAGAATGTCTGCCCCCGGAATGTCGCGGCCAAAGCCAGAACGCTGCTGCCAAATCCCAGAGTGGCTGCCAAAGCAGAATATTTTGAACTCACCCGGCTTTTACATATGGACGTAGACTATTTTGAGACCCATATCTGGCCGCACATGTTCTATATCCAATCTAAAAATATCTGGCTCTGGAAAATGAACGCGGCCAGGGCGATCGGTAATACACTGGACCCAAAATATGTTCCCCATCTCATTCGGGCTTTTGGGGAAAACGACGATGAGCGGACCAAAGGTATGATGGTTTGGTCTCTGGGACGAATTGGTGGTGCAGATGCGCAGGAGGCCTTGAACCGTTTTCTGCCGGAGGCTAGTGGTCTCGTAAAAGAGGAGATCGAGAGGGCAATCTCCATGGTCGCCAACTAGTTGGTAAAGCTGTGTAAATTACTATCCTACAAAGGAGCGCCTTAAAATGGTGTCCTTCTGCCAGCGTGTGTTTTTCCCCGGGTAACCGATGTTGTAGTGCAGTCCTCGGCTCTCTTTTCTGTGAAGGGCCGACTGGATGATGAGCTCGGCCACAGTGGCGATGTTCCGCAGTTCAATCAGATCCCCGGTGACCTTAAAATCCCAGTAGTACTCCTTGATTTCAGCCTGGATATTCTGTATGCGCCTCTCCGCCCGGACCAGCCGCTTGTCGGAACGAACAATGCCGACATAGTTCCACATCATACGTCGAATTTCATCCCAGTTATGGGAAACCATAATCCGTTCGTCGCTGTCAGTGGTCCCGACAATGTCCCAGGGTGGCGGCTGGGGATCATTGGCTGTTCGATTCGCCTGCAGATCTTTGACAGCCTGTCTGGCCGCCGTTTCAGCATAAACCAGCGCTTCCAGCAGCGAGTTGCTGGCCAGGCGGTTTGCGCCGTGCAATCCAGTACAGGCTGTTTCACCAATGGCATAGAGACGGCTGATATCTGTCCGGCCGTAAACATCAGTGACCACACCTCCGCACATATAATGTGCTGCAGGCACTACAGGAATTGGTTCTCTGGTCATGTCGATACCAAAGTCCAGACATTTGCGGTAAAGGTTCGGAAACCGGTCTTTGACTCTTTCCGGATCCTCATGGGAGATCTCTAGAAAAACAGAGTCATCACCCCGTTCTTTCAATTCAGCATCAATGGCCCGTGCCACAACATCCCTGCAGGCCAGATCCCCCTGGAGGTCATATTTTTTCATAAATGACTCACCCGCCGAGTTCACCAGAACAGCCCCCTCCCCTCGGACCGCTTCCGAAATCAGGAAGTTTTTGGCTTCCGGGTGAAAGAGGCAGGTGGGGTGAAACTGCACGAATTCGAGATTTGCAACCGTTGTTCCGGCCCGGTACCCCATAGCGATTCCGTCCCCCGTCGCAATATCCGGGTTGCTGGTATAAAGGTAGACCTTACCGGCGCCACCCGTTGCCAACAAAGTGATCCGACTACTAAACGTCTTTATCTGCCGGGTTTTGCGATCGAGGACATATGCGCCACAACAGGAATCCTCATGGGTTGCGGTGATCATTCCCCGTTTCATGCGGGTCGAGTAGGTGATCAGGTCAATAGCAATATGGTTTTCGTAAAGAGTAATCCGCGAATGGTTCCTGACCATTTCCAGCAGAACCCCCTCAACCTCTTTGCCTGTCATGTCGGAAGCATGGACAATCCGGTTTTGGGAGTGGCCACCCTCCCGTCCCAATTCGAGATGTGACGGTGTGAGGTTGTCTGAACCAGCGCCAGCCAGATTGAATTCGACACCCAGTTGCATCAACTCTTCAATTCGAGCTGGACCTTCTCTGACTACCATTTCGACAATATCCCGGTTACAGATCCCATCACCCGCGGCCAGCGTGTCCTGGATATGCAGATCAAAGGAGTCAACCTCACCAAAGACCGACGCGATGCCACCCTGGGCTTTGTTGGTGTTGCTTTCCATTGCTTCTTTTTTGGTGATCAAGGCCACATCACCGTGTTCAGCGACCTTGAGCGCAAAACTCAGCCCAGCGACACCGCTGCCAATGATCAAAAAATCTGTGTAGTTGTGCATTTCTAAATAATCCTTGATGTTCTGTTGCTCATCAGCCTGGGCATTCAAAATGGAGTCGATATGTCCCCGCTGCCTCTCTACCGTGTAATTTATAGAATAGCCGCGAATCTGGCAAACGGTTTTGAAGCGATGGTTTTCCCTTGGCAGACCGGAACGTCAATGATAATCTGCCATCATCCTCACGAAATACCGGATATAGAGAGCAAGCTGTTTTCACATAAAATGACACGTATCAATAATCATCATGGTGCAAACTGAAGAAAAGAAAATCTGCCAGAGAGTCAAAGCCGTACTCTTCGATTTTGACGGAACCCTGACCCGACAGGGAGCGCTGGATTTTGCGGCTATCAAGCGGTCGATGGATTGTCCGCCTGACTTGCCGATCCTGGAGTATATTGAGACCATCAGCGATCCCGCGGAGAAGCAACGGATTATCGAGATACTGGACCGGGTTGAAATGGAGGCTGCTTGTCAGTCAGTCCCTAACGACGGCGCAGAGGACCTGCTCCTCTGGTTACGGGAAAAAGGCATTTTTATTGGGATTATCACCCGGAATGCGCTATCCCCGGTCAGCAAGGCCTTCGATAATTTCAACCGCATCTCCCTGGCTGAGTTCGATGTGGTGATATCCAGAGAGGATACCGCCAGACCCAAGCCAAGTCCTGAAGGTGTCTATCAGTCTCTTGCACAACTGGGAGTTGAAAAATTCGAGACTCTGCTGGTAGGAGATTATCTCTTCGATATCGAGGCTGGTAATAGCGCCGGTGTAACGACGGTACTCCTGCAGGAGGTAGACAGCGCACGGGATGTTTCTGACTGGGGGCAGGATGATATTATCTATCATCTGTCCGAACTGCGTGAGATGATTGAATTTCGTCTGCCCATCCATGGTGGAAAACTTCCCAATCGATTTCTTAATCATTTTTTATCCACCCTGAACCTCCAGGACCCATCGGTCCTGATACCACCCGGAATTGGAGAAGATACCGCAGCGGTGAATATTGAAAACGAAGAGGTCCTGATTCTGAAGTCAGACCCAATCACCTTTGTCTCAGACGATGTTGCCCATTATGCAGTTACTATTAACGCTAACGATATTGTTACATCAGGCGCAACTCCCCGCTGGTTTCTGTCCACTCTCCTCTTTCCTCCGGGTGTGACCCCGGCGGAAATTGTAAAGGTCATGGAAGAGCTGCGGGATTTCTGCCTGCTGCTGAAGGTCACTCTTTGCGGAGGACATACAGAGATCACCGACGCCGTCACACGGCCAGTGATAACCGGAATGATTGCTGGAACCGTTAAAAAATCCCAATTGATCGATAAAAAAAAGATGAAAGCGGGAGACTGCATTCTGATCACAAAAACGATTGCGGTTGAGGGGACTTCGATTTTAGCCCGGGAGTTTGAGCCACAACTGGCGAAAAGTGGATTGACTATAGACGAAATTAACGCCGGAAAGGCTTTTCTGGAGCAGATCACCATTATTGAAGAAGCAACTATCGCGTCCGGCAACGAGGGCGTCAGTGCGATGCACGATGTGACAGAGGGGGGTCTCGCGACTGCCCTGGAAGAACTGAGTCAGGCAGGAAATCATAAAATGTTCGTCGATATGGACCTGATCCCGGTTTCTGAACTGACCCGTAAAATGTGCAGCATTTTCGATCTCGATCCGCTGGGTCTGATTGGGTCCGGCAGCCTCATCATTTGCTGCAGGGCCGACTGCTGTAAAAGATTGATCGATGATCTGGTAACAGCGAACATCCAGGTTTCCTGCATTGGGACGGTTCTTGAGACCGGCAAAGGGATCAAAGCGGATATTTCAGGGGAGACGGTGGCGTGGCCAGTCTTTGATGCCGATGAATTAACACACTTGTACAGATAGGCTTTTTCCAAAAAACGGTACTCTGATCTGTCAAAAAATTTGTTACATCTTAAGCGGACACTACCATCAGAATTGATACAGTCCAGATTACAGCTAGGTGGAGGAGAAAAGGGTGAAAAACAAAATAATGCTAATCGGAGCCGGCAGCTTACAGTCTGGTTATAACATGCTCGAAATTCAAAATGACTATCTGAAATATCTCACGTAGAATAAAAACAGACCTCAGATAGGATTTATGAATGATTCGGATTAATCATCAACTCTTTATCAATGAAGATGAAATTCAGGAAGTGTTCGTCCGCTCATCCGGACCGGGGGGGCAGAATGTCAATAAAGTGGCGACTGCCGTACAGCTTCGCTTTGATATCCGAAACAACGAATCACTGCCTGACGATGTCAAATACCGTCTGATCCGAATAGCCGGGAATGCTGTCAACCGATATGGCGTGCTGACAATTATTGCCCAGCGTTTTCGCCGTCAGGAGCGAAACAGAAAAGATGCACGGGACCGTCTAATTTCATTGATCCACCGTGCTGCTCAAAAACCAAAAATTCACAAAAAACCGGTCACCCCATACCGATCCAGGATTAAGCGCATGGAAAACAAGCGCCATCGTGGCGATTTAAAATCCAGGAGACGGTCGGTCCGCGTAACGGATGAGTGAGGGGCTTTTGCAGATAAACCCAGTAATCATGACGAGTGAGTTATGTCAAAACTATACTTCTACTACTCAACGATGAATGCCGGGAAAACCACTTCCCTGTTGCAGTCAAGCTACAATTACCACGAGCGGGGGATGAAAACCCTGCTTTATACGGCTGTCATTGATGATCGATACGGTGTGGGAAAAATTAAATCCCGTATCGGCCTGGAAGCGGACGCCAATCTATTTGGTCCTGATGACGACCTGTTCAAGATGACATCAGAAAAAACCGAAGAAGAAAAAATCGACTGCGTTCTCTTAGACGAGGCGCAGTTTCTTTCCAGAGATCAGGTCTTCCAATTGACAGAGGTGACTGATCGCCTGGGCATTCCCGTTCTGGCTTTCGGATTGAGAACCGACTTTCTTGGAAATCTATTCGAGGGCAGTCAGGCACTGCTGGCGTGGGCTGATGAGCTCAAGGAGTTGAAAACGATTTGTCATTGCGGGAAGAAAGCGACCATGGTCGTGCGCATGGACGAAAATAATCAGGCGGTACGGGAAGGGTCCCAGATTGAAATCGGGGGAAATGATCGCTACATCTCCTTGTGTCGCAAACATTTCAAAGAGCAGGTGATCTACTGAATTTCCGGCTTCCCGGAGGCCTGCAAATCAACGCAGGCACAGAGAGAATGACTTATAAAATTCCGACTGTAACGGCAAAAGAGTCGGGCTCATCGGAAAAGCAGGTCACATTAGTGGTATATCCCCGAGCCTGTTTTTTCTCAATATCCCGTTTTACAATACGCTTGGTTCGACGCCAGCGATGCTGAACAACCAGCGGTTTTACGGAAAATTCTTGCTGTACTGCATCACGAAATGTCATTGAATCCACATGCCCCTCGCAAACGTAAGCATCTGGATCACCATTTTGGTTCAGATATTCGTAAATCGTCAGACGGCTATTCTCAATCATCGCTGATCCCCTGTTAAGATTTACATGCCCTGCTTTTTGATTGTCAATGCTGCAACCAGCTGTTGAGCACAATGCATAATCTAAAACGCAGGAACCATGCTCCAGGCGGTTTAAAAACCCAAGAGACTGTCCTGACTATTGTTTTATAAGGCTATCCCTTTCTTCCACAATCCGTTTCGTTATCGGAAGATGCAGGTTTGCAATATTTATCGGGGAAGGATCTGTATCGTCTCTGACCCGGGTCTTGAAACCTTTCTCACCTTTACGGCGGATACCGACCATGACCAGTCTTTTACTTTCTTTGGACTCCATAATTGAACCTCGGTTTGCTCCAGATGTTGTTAATGCTGGCTTATAACCAGATACCCATACTATTGCATTTTTCTGACCATTTCCCTGAATCCTTTCTTGCAAGACTGTTTTTTTCCCGGCACGCCTTCAACGATCCGTCTTAAAACATCCTCTGGCGAACGCTTTTTACTGAAATTTTTAACTTTTCAGCAACTCCCCGTCTCAAAAACAGAACATTTCCCATTGAGCAAATCACCCTGATTTTCTTTTATTCTACCAAACGATATTGACTTAACTGGAATTTTAAGAAGGGTTGTTTCATTTTTTGGAAAAAAGTGGGGGATTTTGGACGATTTTCCGACTGTTTGTCAAAAATTCGTCGAAAATGACCTACAATTTCGATAAAGAGGTAGGCAGAAAAACCGTCGTTTAGTTTAATCGATGCCAGATTTTAACTGTTTTTTTCTCACATCAGCCTATTCAGCAGAAAAAATATTCGCATTTGACATTTTTGATGATTTCATTCGCTTCGCCATGGATGAATATGGACGACTTTTATCTTTCTCATTATTAATTGCAAAAGTTGTTTGACGTTCATTTTGTTTTTCTGTAATTTTCTAACAGTTGATGAAGTCATAAAAATTCAATCAGAACTGTGATTATGTCTCCTTGCTATAATTCCGGCTGATCTGAATTGGAAATTTTCCTAATCAACTCTATTACATTTAAAAACTCTCAACCCTTGTGAGAGGAAACAATTGAATGAGGGCGCAGATTTTTTTGATTAAGCTGATCAATTTCCCCGCTTGTGGGGATTTTATTTAATGCCAAATAGAAAAGGTCAAAATGAAAACAGCTGGAAAACTTGTACTAGGGATACTCATATGTTTTTGGACAGTACCGGCAATGGCAAGAACTTATCCAAAAGTGGACGTCCTACCCGACCAGTTACTGATGGCGACAGTCTGGCACCAGACATCAGCAGAATATCGAGCCATTGCTTATCAGACCTTCAATCTGGCAAAGATCGTCCTGGATATGGAGCTGAAGAAAGCGACTCCCAAGCAGAAAGCGGTTGTGCTGGACCTGGACGAAACATTGTTGGACAACAGTCCGTACCAGGCGATGGTTGTTCAACAGCAGACGGGATACCCACATGGATGGTTTGATTGGATCGACGCGGCAGAAGCAGATGCGATTCCTGGAGCGTTGGGCTTTCTGAAATATGCAGACGCAAAAGGCGTGGCAATTATTTACCTTTCGAACCGCAAAATAAAAAAAGATCGAAAAATTCCAGGAATGCAAAATACGTTAAAAAATATGCGGGCTTTAGGTTTTCCTCAGGCAGAAGAAAGCCACATGTTTCTGAGAGATGCATCTTCCAGCAAACAAGCCCGCAGAGATGCCATAGCTCAAAAATATAGTATCATTATGCTTTTTGGAGATAACCTGAATGATCATGCTGAGGTGTTTGGGCACAAAGGGGTTGCAGAACGTAAAGCAGCTGTGGATGACCTTCAACATGAATTTGGATATCGCTATTTTGTTTTGCCAAACGCCATGTACGGTGAATGGGAAGGTGCCGTTTACAATTACAAGTGGCGCAAGTCCATAGCCGAAAAATCCGAAATGCGAAAAGCAGCTTTGAATGTCTGGGTACCATAGAAGGCAGGTCGACCCGCTCAGTAACCGACCGCATTGGCTTTTAAAGAGTGGGTGTGAGATTTATTTTTCATGTTGACTTTTATGCCTGATGCGGTATCTTTTGGGCTTAGTAGTTCAGTGTAATAAAGTCGATTGAATGAACCACAGACTTAAAGAATGTAGCCTGTTTTCATTGAGTAGCTCCCTGTTTCGGTGCAACTGATGAAATCCCTGAATCCAATCCTGAATCCGGAGAAGAGATGAAAAAAATTTTAGCGGTTTTGATATTGTCACTCGTAATGTCGGTGCCTGCCTGGGCTGAAGTACGAGTCGGAATGGTTTTTGATGCTGGCGGAAAAAATGATCGAAGTTTTAATCAGTCAGCCTTTGAGGGTGCGATCAAAGCACGCGATGAATTGGGAATTTATCTCAAAGATGTGGAGCCAGGTGATTCGAGTGCGGTGGAAGAAGCCATGCGAGCATTTGCTTCTGAGGGATACGACCTGATTTTCGGCATCGGTTTCGCCAATGCCACTGCTGTCAAGAATGTGGCCACTGAATATCCCAAAGTCAAGTTTGCAATTGTGGATGCGGTCGTCGATCTGCCGAATGCCTCCTCACTACTCTTCAAAGAGCATGAGGCCTCCTATCTGGTCGGCATGATTGCCGGCATGCGTTCTCGAGTCGTCAATGGCAAGCGTGTGGTCGGTTTTATTGGTGGCATGGAAATTCCCCTCATCCACAAATTTGAAGTTGGGTATCGCGAAGGCGCCAAACGGATTTACCCGGCAATCGAGGTTGTGGTCAATTATGTTGGGAATACACCCACCGCCTGGAATGATCCGGCAAAAGCCAAAGAGATTGCCAAGGCACAGATTGGTAAAGGTAGTTCGGTCATCTACGCGGCAGCCGGTGGCTCTGGAAACGGTCTTTTTGACGCATTAAAAGAACAGAACGGCAGGGGCCCCTGTTTTCCGAAAACAAAGAATCGCCAGCGGATAGATAAATGTGTTTACGGCATTGGCGTCGATTCCAACCAGAATTACATCGTCCCGGGTCAAATCGTGACATCAATGTTGAAGCGAGTCGATGTCGCTGTTTTTGACGCTATCAAGAAAGTTAAAAGTGGTGATCTTTCAGGCGGAATTCATGTTTACGGTCTTGAAAACAATGGAGTCGGTTATTCCATAGACAAGTACAATAGGAAACTGGTCACGCCAAAAATGGAAAAAGTGGTGAACCTTTTTAGAAAGAAAATCATCGCAGGCGAAATCAAAGTACCAGACAAGCGATAAGCCTGATGTTTGCTGTCCGCTTGAAACGGATCACCAAACGTTTCGCACAGACCCTGGCGAACGATGCAGTTGATATCAACGTTCGCCGGGAGACCATCCACGCTATCATTGGCGAAAATGGTGCCGGCAAAACCACTATCATGGAAATTCTGTATGGTTTTTACCAGGCAGATGCCGGCGAAATAGAACTGTTTGGTGAGAAAATAGAGATTACAAATCCCCAGGATGCTATCCGCAACGGCATAGGCATGGTGCATCAGCATTTTATGCTGATACCGCCTATGACAGTGGCTGAGAATATTATTCTCGGAATGGAGCCCGTCAGCCGCAGTGGCGTTCTGCAACTTGCCCAAGCTGAAGAGAAGATCAAAAAACTCTCGGACGAATACGGTCTGGAAATTGATCCCCAGATTAAAGTTGAAAACTTGTCCGTGGGGATACAGCAACGTGTGGAGATTCTGAAGGCGCTCTATCGTGATGCTGAAATCCTGATTCTGGATGAGCCAACCGCGGTTTTGACCCCCCTGGAAGTCAAGGAGTTCTTTCAAATTTTACTTCGGCTCAAGGAGCAGGGGAAAACCATAATCATTATTACCCACAAGCTGGAAGAGGTACTGGAAATCTCCGACGATGTCAGTGTCATGCGCAACGGCAAATTAGTGGGGGAATTACCCACCAGCGAGGCGACAGCCAATATTCTGGCCAACATGATGGTCGGCCGGGATGTCCTGTTCGAACTGAGTAAAACGTCTGTCACACTCGGGAAACAGGTCCTGAAAGTTGAAGATCTCTGTGTGATGGTAGACGATAAGTCGAGGCTGAAAAACATCTCCTTTGAATTAAAGGAGGGAGAGATTCTGGGAATCGCCGGTGTTGAAGGAAACGGCCAGACAGAGCTGGTAGAAGTGCTCACCGGTTTGCGAAAACTGGACTCCGGTACCGTCTGGTATCTGGGGGAAGATATTGCCAACCTCTCTGCTCGCAAAATCAGAGAACATCGAATTGCGCACATTCCCGCTGATCGCAAGGCCCACGGTTTCCTCACCTCATACTCCAACGCCGAAAATCAGATTCTGGGTTTCCATTATCGTCCCCCTTTCTGCCGCAAAAACGGATTCCTGAATTTTGCCAACATTAAGGAAAATGCAGAAAAACTGTTATCGAAATTCGATATTCGCCCTCCCCTGCCCGATATTTCCACAGGGACCCTATCCGGAGGAAATCAGCAAAAGGTGATCGTCGCCCGGGAGCTCAGCCAGCAACCCCGTTTACTGATTATTGCCCAACCCACCCGGGGGATCGATATCGGGGCTATTGAGTTTATTCACCAGCAGATTCTGGATCTAAGGAGTGAAAAGGTCGCGGTTTTATTGGTGTCAGCTGAACTGGAAGAGATCCGTTCTCTCTCCGACCGAACCCTGGTGATGTTTGAAGGGGAGATTGCCGGAGAAGTCAACACCGACACCTTCGATATGGAAAAAGTAGGAATGATGATGACCGGCCATCATTGACGTCCGGTTTTTGAAGATGGTCTTTGAGCAAGAGACGCTGCCATGTTTATGAAAAAGTATGAAATCTTTATACTCCCCGTCGTATCAGTTTTCGCGGCGATGCTGGTGGGAGCGGTCCTCATCTTTGCTGTGGGTGAAAATCCACTGGTAGTGTATTGGATATTCTTTAAAAATTCGCTCTTTTCCCTGAACGGGATTGGATATACCCTGTTTTATGCGACCCCGCTGATCTTTACCGGTCTATCGGTGGCATTTGGTTTTCGTTGCGGCCTGTTTAATATCGGTGCCGAAGGGCAGCTTTATGTCGCGGCCATGGCGGTGACGCTATCGGCGATCTGGATGGATGGCTGGTCCGCCTGGATCGTGATTCCGGTCTGTCTGACCGTATCAGTTGTCGCAGGTGGTATCTGGGGAGGGATTCCCGGCCTGCTGAAAGCTCGTTTCGGCGGACATGAAGTGATCAATACAATCATGATGAACCTGATCGCCTTCAGCCTGGTTAACTATCTGGTTGTAGGGCCTTTCCACCGTGAGGGCACCCAGATACTGGAGACCGATTTTATTCCGGTTGCGGCCAGAATCCCCAGGGTGCATGAATTAATCCCCATTATACCCAAAACCCTGCCGCTCAATATGGGTTTTGTGGTTGCGCTGCTGGCCTGTCTGGTGACCTATCTGATTCTCTGGAAAACCCGTTGGGGATACGAGATACGTGCAGTAGGAATCAGCAACAGTGTCTCAAAGTATGCCGGGATCAATGTCAACAAGAATATGGTCATGGCCATGTTTATCGCAGGCGGATTTGCCGGTATGGTGGCTATTCCCGAAGTGATGGGTTATCGATATACATTCCATGACAGTTTTTCGGCGGGGGTGGGATTTATCGGCATTGCCGTCGCTCTTCTGGGGCGGAATCATCCGGTCGGAGTCATCCTGGCGGCACTGCTTTTTGGCGCTTTGATCCGGGGGAGTCTGTTTCTCGATCTGAATTTCGACAACCTCTCCAAAGATCTGGTAATGGTTCTGCAGGGCGTAATTGTTCTTTTTGTGGCATCAGACAAGCTTTTCAAAAAACTCCTGAGTCTTGTCAGGATTCGGTAGCATTTGCCCTTCCGACACCATTCGCTGGAAAGGGAAGCTTGCAATATTGAATTGATTGACATGAGATAATTTATGTGGGAAGTGCTGGATCTTGAGTTAATCGCATCGGGTTTGCGACTGTCTACCCCGCTGATTCTGGCGGCCCTGGGAGGACTGTTCTCCGAACGGGCCGGGGTTGTCAACATTGCCCTGGACGGGATCATGATTTTTGGGGCCTTTGCTGGTGCAGTCGTGGCCTATGAAACCGGTAATCCATGGATCGGGCTTCTGGCGGCCATGTTGCTGGGTGGATTTGTCGCCCATATCCACGGTATCGCAAGCATCCGCTATCAAGCAGATCAGGTGGTCAGCGGTACCGCTATTAATCTGCTGGCTATTGGCGTACCTGCTGTACTGGCAAATGCACTGTACAACTCAACCACAGTGACGCCGAACATTCAGCTGATGCTGCCGATCATTCAGATTCCGATTATCTCCGATATCCCGATTCTGGCAACACTCCTGGGTAAATATTCCATCCTGGTTTTTTTCGCTTTCGCTATGGTTCCCCTCACCTGGTTTGTCATATTCAAAACCAGCTTCGGCTTACGACTGCGAGCGGTGGGAGAAAACCCGGAAGCAGCTGAGACGGCCGGGATTAACGTTTATTTGATGCGATACTATGCAGTCTGGATCAGTGGTCTACTGGCCGGTCTGGGAGGTGCTTTTTTATCTATTGCCCATGGCAGTTCATATGTAAACAACATTTCAGCCGGTCGCGGATTTATTGCCCTGGCGGCTCTTATTTTTGGACGGTATACGCCAAGACTAACACTACTGGGCTGTATGATGTTTGGTATTGCAGATGCTTTTCAGATTAGAATCCAGGGTGTGATTCCTATTCCGGGGCAGTTCATCCAGATGTTCCCCTATGTTTTGACAATGGTAGTCCTGGCCGGTTTGATCGGCCGGGCGCAAGTGCCAGCAGCGGACGGAATTCCATACGCTCAGGCAAAATAAGCAACTATTGACGGTTGATTTGGTGTTAGGGATCGTACAAAAATAACCTGGCATAAGCTATCCGCGAAAGTCCCGTAAAGACCGGACATTTTGCTGACAGAATGCCACAGCAACGTGTTTCCTTGACACTAATGGGAAACACTTGAGTAATTTTTGAGCCGACCCTTAGTCATAAATTGTCACAACCTCTTGAAATGAAAAAGCGAAAAACCGGACAATTCTGTTTCATGCTGATAATTGCAGTGCTGTTGTTTTCGACTGCTATCAGCCAGACCCCAACCAAAGCTGTTGCTCAACAGTCCGGGTCCAAATCAACATCAGATCTTTCCGATGTCAACTGGGATGACGAGGAAGAGACAGGAAACCAGTCGTCCAAAAAGAGTGGGGACTTTTCAACAGCCAACTCAGATAGCACAGCGGATGAGACAATGAAGGCTGCTGACGGCGGCCTTTCAAACGAAAGCTGGGAAGACGAGGATAGCAGCGAAACTGATACAGACGAGAGTGGTGGATTGCAGACCTTGAATCAGAAGGACCTGGAAGCGCTTGAGTCCAGAGAGCGCATGATTCACATAACCGGTTTTTTGCTCTTTGTCGGGTATATCATGGGAGGAATATTAACAGCGTTTATCACACGCAATAGGAAAATAGCCGTTGCCTACCCACCAGAGCTCCTGATTCTTCTTCACACGTTCTGGCCACTGGAATTGATACTGCTACCATTTCTGGGGAAAACAGTTCGCTGAAGACAACAGACTGATGAACTTATTTCTTACCTGATACGGCACTCAATCTCTCATGCAGGCGTGGATACGACTTACCGGGGTTTCTAAATTCCGCCAGCTGATGCTTGGCTGAGTAGAGAAGCATGTACTCGATTTTAGAGTAGTACCGGGGTGCCTTCAAATAATTCGGTCCAATATTTTCGACCAGTGTCTTATAATGTTTGTCAACCTCTCCGAGGTGTTCTCCATTGAAGTAATCTTTTATTGTACTGACCTCGCTGCGGCTGAAATCACGAAATTTTTCCGGTGGTTGGGTCTTCTCGCCGGAACCCAGACACAGACCGATAACGGTTTTATCTGTTTCGCTCTTCCAGTGTGTGATCAGATAGCTGATATTATAAACCGCGTGCATCTCTTCTTGCACTTTCGCCGCATTGATAAAGGCTTGTTCTTCTTCCTGGGTCTTTTTCAGGTATTGTGCAGGAGACGGTCTGTCGGAATGAAATTCTACAGCTTTAAGCAGTATTCGATAATATTTGTCTGTCACCGCCTTCCTGAGTTTTTCTATTTCTGAGTCTGTCGGTTGGATTCTTTCTATGCGATTGATCCTTTGTTTCAGGCTTGCAGGATACTTCTCGGCAGTCTCCAAATAGATTTTCCCGAGGTTGCTGGACATTCGTTCCCGATCACAGGGGACCACATCAAAAATCTGCTCCAGCAAATCAAGCTCAGCCAGGCTGATCGCCTCCACAAATTGGTCAATCGTTTTCTCACGCATCTCTTTCTTGTTACCACGCCTGTAATCTACATCCAACGCAGTCATTACCGGTTCAACCACGACCCTTTCGTCATCTTCACCCATAACCAGACTAATGATACCCTGAAAGAAAGGATTAAGGACTTTTGCATCTCTTTTAAATAAGTCACTTTCAAGAAACGCCAGCTCTTTGCTGTTAAGCATCTGTTCTTTCGTTGGATTGGTCATTTTCATAGAACGGACGGCGATTTCCCGACAGGTTGCCGGTGCATATGTGTCCTTTAACACATTATAGTAGTAACTGATCACGAAGGAAAAAAGCGTCTTGATGCTGTTTTTTTTCAAATCCTCATTTTTGGGCAGTCCAGCACTGATTTGCAGGTACTTGCCGATCCCATCGTTGAGACGTTCATGCAGCCCATCAAGCAAAGCGGTTTTTTCGTTGATCGGAATCACGCCTTCTATTTTCTGGAGAAAATCCGTAAAACCCTTTTGAGTGCGGTCCTCAATGATAAACAGGCGATTGACATTAATCTGGTAAAGACGCATCAAGTTGTAAAATTTTTCCAGTTTCAGGGTGATAAATTTCTTTGTCATGCCCTTATACTCATCGGTATTCTTCAGCTCGTCGATTTTTTTTGAATCTCTGCGTCGGGCGAAGTAGCGAGTATTAAATTGCTGGACGAGTTGCCTGGGTAGCCGTTTCAGGATCTTCTGAAAGGTGGTAAACAGCTCACAAGACTCATAAACCCCTAACCGGATTCTTATTCTCAGAGTCATCAAGCTGATCAACGTGAGATTCCGGATATCCAAAATCTCGTTTTTCGATGTTTTAAATGACTGTTTGATGATAGTTTGAATATCCTTGATGAGTTCCTTGATACTATCCTTGTTAACGTTTGACCGTATCAAAGCCATCGTATACTGATCGAAGTACGCGTAGTGAAGCAAAGCGCCATAGATATTGTAAACATCCCGACCCAAATGATCGGCAATGTGCAGTTGGCTTTCGAGTTGTTTGATTTTTCTTGGTTTCTTTTCTTTTTTGATTGACTTGGCGCGATGTGCCTTAATTTGCATAAAAACCGGTAAAATCTCCCGCAAAAACTGGAAGATTGCCTGGGTATTCTGAGGATTGATATCGGGGATCTTGCTCAGCAGATCGTTGAATTTGTTTTCGATGGAAGTCCCCACGTAGTCCTTTTTTGACGACTTTCCAACGACATAGGTATTGTTGAAATTCAGCACCTCAATCATCAATCTGGCCAATCTTTTTGTAATAGCCCCCTTGATATCGTTGCCGACGATGGAATAGAAATTCCTTAATTCACTATACGACGTTTTGGTACCCTTATCCTTACTGAGGATGTGGTTTATGCGCTCTTCAACTATCAGAAACTGGTCTTTTTTTTCAACCGAGGCTTCTTCCCCCATACTAGCTCCTGCAACCTTTTGATGATATTCGATTCGTCACGTTATGCTCATGCTATCGTTTCTTTCGTGACAACTCAAGCGGATAATTGGTCTCGTTCTTCGAAACAGCCTGAAAATGTTTTAATCAAGCGCGTCAGCAAGTAAATCAAGCAGGTCGGATAGTCCTTCGTTTTCCTATCGGGAGCGGTCGGGAAGAGAAGCAGGAAAAAGCACATCAGGAACCCGAAATTCTGTCAGGGAATTGTTTTTGCTGACAACTATATCAATCCTGTCATAAGATACACGATATCTTTATCGAGTTTGTGACTATTCAGTATGCACTCCGCCGAGGGGACCATGATTGTGATATTAAAAATTCTGGTTGGTGGTTATGTTCTGATGACTGCCTTGTTATATCTCTTTCAGGATAAATTTATTTTTTTCCCGCAGAAAAAAATTGGCTTTCACCACGATGCATTTACCCGCTATGAAACGGTTATAGAAAGAGAGGGAATCAAGCTGCACGGTTGGTTTTTGAACAGAGAGATATCCAGAGAAAAACCATTGATTGTCTATTTTGGTGGCAATGCAGAAGAGGTTTCAGGCAACCTGACCCTGATAGACTATTTTGAGACAGATTCTTTTCTTTTTATGAACTATCGCGGGTATGGGGAGAGTGAAGGGAAACCGGCAGAGAAGCATCTAAGCGCAGATGCCCTCTTCATACTGGACTATCTTATCAACGAAAAGAATATTGAAGTATCCGATATCGTTCTCATGGGTCGAAGTCTGGGATCAGGGGTTGCCACCTATGTCGCTTCCAAAAGAAAGGTGCGCGGATTAATTCTGGTGACACCCTTCGACAGCTTGCCTAATGTTGCCAGAAAACACTATCCGATTTTTCCAGTGGGAACACTGCTCAAACACAAGTTTAATTCAGTAGATTTAGCTCCAGATATCAGAGCCCCGGCTCTTTTCCTGATCGGTAACCGGGACAATATTATCCCTAATCAGTCTTCAAAAAACCTGTATCAGCAGTGGGGGGGTCCCAAGACATTTGTGACCGTTAACGGCGCTGACCACAATACCATAGAACAATTTCAGCAGTACTGGGAAGCCGTCAACCGGTTTCTAAAGTCTCTTGATTCCTGATCTATCGTAACTCGGGTTTAGTTGAGTTCCTTCAAGATGGCCTCAGTCACTTCTTTAATGCTGATAGAACCGTCTACTGAGATCACTTTTGATTTCCCGGCATTCTTAAAATAGTTCACAGCCGCCATAGTACCGGTATCAGTGTCATAATAGATATCATGACGCTTACTGATCGCATCTTCATCCTGGTCATCCGCCCGAGCACTTAATTCGCCACCACAGACCCGGCAAACCAGTTTTCCATCTTTCTCGACAGGTTTAATGGCATCAAAAGCGATATGATTGGGGTGGTTATTGTCATTCGCACACAACCGGCGTCCCATGATGCGTTCTTTGGCAATCTGACGATCCAGTTCGATTTCGATAACATAGTCCAGTTTCATTCCGGCCTCTGTCAAAGAAGCGTCCAGTGCTTCCGCCTGGGCTTTTGAACGGGGAAATCCGTCCAGCAACCAGCCTTTCTCCTGGGATTTTGCCAATGTTTCCAAAACCATGGGAATTGTAATCTCATCGGGAACCAGATCTCCTTTGTCGATGAACTCTTTCGCTTTCATGCCAAGTTCGGTTCCACCCTTGATATGCTCCCTGAAGATTGCTCCGGATTCAATATGATCGGTACCATATTTTTCTTTAACGATTGCACCCTGAGTTCCTTTACCACTTCCGTTCGGTCCAAATGCAAGTATGTTTACTGCCATAGTTAGTCTCCCCTAATAGATTAAATTTTGAGTTTTCAAAATACGGGTTTAGCTTGCTTTAACGATGGAATAAAAAGCGTTTTTTCGTCATGCCTTATTTTCAAATATCATTGATTTACATCGGGTTGGGGATAAACAAGCAGTGGCAGGCAGCTTCAGAGAAATCTCGGGGCTGGGCAGCCGGACATTGCCGGCTATTGTTAAATTCTTTTATTCGTACAGGGCTCTGGTTTCATCATCCATAGCCTCCAGATGGGCAATTGCTTCTTCCGGTTTTACAGCCCGAGATCTGCCATTTGCTTCCTGGATAACGACCCCGCTGTTTGTAATCATTTTGTAGCGCTCCTGGCGCACTTTTTTATTCGGGTGGCAGAGAAACTGGCAGTGACCACAGGTGAATTCCAGTTTATTTCCGGGTGTCAACGGATGGTAAAGATTCGCTCCGAAGTCCTCTTTGGTTCTTTTTCTATATGAGTCGGCCGCATTAAGAACTGCTGGCAGAAACTCCTCATCTTTTTCCGGGATAGGGAATCGGGCAGGAGACCAGGTAGACCATTTCCCGGAGGAATGAAGGCCTGCAAACCCCCCACAGACATAATCACAACGACTATAGGTAAGTCTCTTGGAGTAGCTGAATTTCATTCCTCCCAATGTTACAGTCACTTTTTCTGTTTTGGACATTAATCCTGATGCGCAACTGGATAGACAGAGATTACAATCGTCACAGTAGTTGTCTTCTACCGGCAACGGCTCAGTGGGGATCAATTCAGCCTGAGTGACAACGGATCCCAAAATCACTGCAGCCCCATACTCAGGCGTAATCACATTGCCCGAAAAGCCGAAATGACCTATACCGGAACGAACCGCCAGGTAACGGTGGGAAAGAGGTGGTACTTCTGAATAAGCTCCTCCCGGAACGTCCTTGCGGTAAACGCCATTGGCTGTTACAGGAACAGAAACGAGCCCTTTCATGTTGAGATACGAAGAGAGCTCCATAGCGATACCACTCGCCATGGTATTGATCCGCCGATTGTTGACATTCAATCCCCCCATATCCTCTTTTTTCAGAAACGATTCCAGCACATCCTGATCAAAAGGCAAGGCAAAAACAATGGCAGATTTTGCCGCCGGCAAGACATAGGAGAGATCGGTGGACGGCGGACCCCCCTTGAGTGTCTCAGTGGTCGAAATACCTACAGCAATGGCTCCTCCTCCCAAGGCGAAATCCTTGATGGTTTGACTCAATCGTTCCATTTTATCCATTTCTGCCTCCTTTCACGTACATAGGTCTTGCTTAAAAAAATATCTACCAATTGTTCCCTCTTTATTAAAAGGAAAACCGGGATCTTAAAATAGAGATGATGTCGTTGGTCATATTATAGACTATTTTGTCCAATGGCAATGGGGTTGTTCACTTTAACCTGCGCTCGTCCCACCATGGGTAGAAGTCCGGCATGTCCTTATTCACCTGGTCTTTAAAATCCGGAGCTCTTTTTTGAAGGAAAGACTCAACACCCTCCCTGGCATCTGCAGAAGAGCCAAGGGCGAAAATGGCGCGACTATCTATCTCATGGGCTGAGATGGGATGATCAGCACCCAGCATTTTCCACATCATTTGTCGTGTCAGCGAGGCACTGATGGCCGAAACATTGTTGGCGATGTGCATGGCAATTTCCCGGGCTGCCGGTATCAATTCTGCGGGGGTGTGCACACTGCGAACCAAACCCCCTTTCAGCGCTTCATCAGCCTGGAATATCTTCCCGGTTAACGACCACTCCAACGCTTGACTGATTCCAACCAGGCGTGGCAGAAACCAGGACGAGCAGGCTTCGGGCACGATGCCCCGTGCGGCAAAAACAAAGCCCAGTTTGGCAGTTTCACTGACCAGGCGTATATCCATTGGCAGGGTCATCGTGATGCCAACGCCGACCGCATGACCGTTGATGGCCGCGATTATCGGTTTTTTGCAATCATAGATACGCCGAGTCAACTGCCCCCCGGTGTCACCCTTGGTCAAATCTTTGCTGAATGTGGCAGAGCCGTCTTCAGCATCGTTCCAGGTAGCGGCTCCCGAGCTCAAGTCAGCACCCGCACAGAAGGCCCGACCGTTACCCGTAACAATGATGGCCCGTACCTCATCATCGACATCAGCCGCATTGAAGGCATCCATCAGCTCTTCAAACATCCTCGGTGTAAATGAGTTCATTGCTTCGGGGCGGTTCAAGGTGATTGTCAAGACACGCTCGTCAATCTCATAACAAATCTCTTTATATACCATAAGGGTCTTCTATGTTGATTCTCGACTGCTCTCACTTCTCAAGCTGCCGGGTTATCCACTTTCCAATAAACGGGGGAGTGGCGATTAATATCGATTGTACGGATCAGAAGGGTTTGAAGATGGTGGACTCTCATTTGAAACGTCTTAATTGGCTCACAAGGACCCTCAAGTAGCGAACGCTGGAAAGAATGAGAGACAGCCCAATTCCAATATACAACACTGATAAATATGTTTTGGGGATTGGGGAGCGTCGCAACAATGCGCCCATTGTGATCATGATCGCGATCAGTAGATAACTCTTCCACGGCATGAAGGAAAAAACACACTGTTTTCCCTCCATTGGCAGAATTCGACCCAGATTCTTATCAACAATTTTCAGGAAACCAAAATGGTGGATCATTAACGCGGCGGCAGCTCCCACTCCGGCAAACAGGAAAGGGCTATTTTCATGGGATGCATTCAACCAGGAATATGATACATACAAAAGCATCGTTCCCACCACAACCCATACCAACCCGGACAAAAATATGAGTGCGTTCTTATCAACTGCGGGCTTCATTTTTTCTATCTTCCTACCCATCAGATCTTCTCTGGAAAAAGGATTTCTATATAACCCTTCATTTGGCTAAATTTAACCGTTCATGCCACTGAGCAATGCTTTCCTCCGGATACTCCAGAAACATTTTGTCAACCGATTTGGCATCAACCTCCGGCCAGGTGCCTTTGCTGCCAAGCATTAAATGTGTTCTCTCTGGCGGTATGGGCAGATCAGTGTCAATGGCTGATGCAAATGGGTGCACCAGCTCTGGCCACCTGGCGTCATAAAGCCACAGTGCACTCCCGCAATGCATGCAAAAGTTTCTTTCTGCCAGGCTTTGCCGGCCATCTATGATCGCGTGGTAGACGCTTTTATGCTCCACTCCCTCGATTTTCAATGTGTAATACAACCCACTCAGGTTGATCGCGTAGCCTCCACCACCAGCGGTTTTACGACAGACCGAACAGTAACACAGGTTATACGGATAGGGATGAGGGGATTCAACCTGAAATTGAACCGAGCCACAATGACATGAACCTTTGAGTAACATCCTCTCCTCCAGATAAAATTGCAGTATTGACAGCCTGATGTGGCCAATCACCTCCCTTACTGAATAGTTATCTCATATTATTCAAATTTCTGCAATTAAAGGTCGGCTCAAAAATTAGTCAAGCGTTTCTCATTGCTGAAAAGGAAACACGTTGCGGTCACATTCTATATGCAAAATGTCCAGTTATTTTGGGACTCCCTCAAACTCAGCGTTTATCATAAATGGATTGAATCTGGTGGGATTCAAGAATTTGTTTCCCACGACCTTTTCCCTTAGCAATCTCCACCATGGCTGCGGCCACGGCTCTACCTTCGATAGCTTTGTATTTTTTGAGCACCCCTTTAAATCCAAAAGAGAGCCATTGAAATATCTTTTGCCCGATTTCTTCCGTCAGGCGCCTCTCGAGACGTTCTCCTAACAGTAAAGAGGGTCGGAAAATATGAAGCCCCTGGAAGCCAATTTGTGTGATCGCTTCTTCAAGTTCGCCTTTGACCCGATTGTAGAATATAGAAGAGTCTGGATCTGCCCCCAGCGCACTGACGATTAAAAACTGATCTGCACCCTGATCGAAGCTCAATTTGGCAATTTCCACCGGATAGGTATAATCGACTTTAGAGAAGGCCTCTTGGGAGCCGGCTTTTCTAATGGTTGTTCCCAGGCAGCAATAGACATCATGCGCTTGAATCTCAGGGTGATGATCTTCCAATTGCTCAAAATCCACCTGGTGTTGGATCAATTTGGGATGTTCAACCGACAGAGGCTGCCTGACCCAGACCTCCACCTGGCAATAATAACTGTCATTTAACAGGTAATCCAGGCAATGTCCCCCAACCAGACCACTACCTCCCACTAACAATGCTCTCTTTTTGGACATACACCGAACTCCTTAGCAGTGAATTGTGTTTGTCTCAGCCGGGAAATTCGCCGACACGGACCTGTCAGGGATCGTACAAAAATAACTTGGTATAAGCTGTCCGCAAAAGTCCCTTAAAGACTGGACATTTTGCTGACAGAATGCCAAGTAATTTTTGAGCCGACCCTTAGGCACTGAACTGAGTTAAAAACTGAATCGACCAATAGAAGCAAATGACATACTGAGCCAGAAAAAATGCAAATCTGGCCTGAACAGCAACAGCACTGGTTGAAAACAGATGAATCGTCGATTGCGCCACACGGCAAGCCAGGACAATCAGTGCCAGAGAGTTTGTGATCTCGGTTGAGTTTGTCACCAGGGCCAAAATAAGCAACCCACCAACAATCGGAAAACTTTCGTAGCAATTTGCATGGGCCCGGCAAAGCCTGCCTGAAAAATCAGATACATCTTCCCCATGGGGCTTGAAGCTATTGGCCTCCCTTTTTCCAGAAACGGTCAGCGCACTTCGGTACACTGCAATTCCACCAAGAAGAACCAAAAACCAGGTTATATAGCCGGCAAAGGCAAAAGCTGTTGCATTCATCTATGCTCTCCTGTTTGTGTTTGTTGTTCAGCACCTCGTCATTTACGCAGTGCAGTTCAGCCACAGAGGTTCTGTGGCTAAGAAATGTCCGACCATCCCCCTATTTCATGCCGAACATAAAGCGTGTGATCCTGTTTGTTTTTGTGAGCAGGCAACAGATATATATGATAGGGATCGCCCCCAGGACTACAATCAAGTACTTTAACCCGATATGCAAAGAGAGTTGCACAACGTGAAATCCGATCGTTATAACAACTGTTTGATGAAATATGTAAAAAGGAAACGCGAATCTGGACAGGAACCCGATGCCCCGCTTTTGATAGGACAGCAGTTTTCTCCCGTACCCCAGAAGAACGATCAACCAACACCATTCCGCAGTCACCTTTAACACCATTAACAGAATATAATATAATACTGTCTCTGGATGGCTCAGGAGGTATGATGATGTCGGGTTGGCCATAAATCCGTCAAAAGCTGTCTGTGATAGAGGGGCAACGACCAGATAGCTTATCGATAGTGGAATTGCTACGATTAGAGCCAGTTTCATATTGGCGGAAATCCCATCCAATAAGGATTTTTCAGAATACAGTAAATACCCAAGGACAAAAAGATATAGATAGTGAAAAACGTTGGCCCAGTCGGTCACAAATGTTTGAAAGCCGGGAAATAACCACCTGAAAACAACCTCGATAAAAATAAGAGGGACTACCAATTTAAAAATTGAGTGCCCGCGACTGAAACGATTTGCAAACGATTTTCTGAATTTCTGCCTCTGACCGACCTTAAAAGAGACAAAGAGTTTTACCGAAACCAACGAGAAAACAAGCAGATAAAACAAAAACCATAAATGGCCCCAATGTAGATTTCCGCTGGGATAAATGCCATTAAAAAAATGGGGGTAAAACTCCGGAAACGACCCCCTGAAGCCGGCTTTTTGAATATTTTCAAAGTAGGATTGAGGCGGGATAAGCAGCAGAATACCGAAGACCAGGGGGATAAACAGTCGCACGATTCTCTCTTTTCTATATTCCCGCTCGGTTCTAAATTCCAATGCAAACCAGGTAGAGGCTCCTGATATAAGGAAAAACAGCGGCATATGCCAGAGGTAGATAAATCCACTCAAGACGTTAAAGAAGTAGCTGGTTTCAGTATTTTTAATATGAAACCAGCCGCCACTGAAAATCTCTGAGGAGTGAAAAAAGACCAGCACCAAAACAGCTGTAACCCTTAACCAATCAAGCTCATATTTCCTGCTCTGATCTGCTTTTTTTTGTTTCTGTAACGGGTCCTGGGATTCCATTAAATAACTCTCAGTCATCATAGTTAGATGAATTTTGGCGGAAGCGCCTGAGAACCTGTGAAGTTGAAGGCATCCTCGATTGTCTGCAGACCTTTTGTGACCATCATTTTCGATGTCCCATGAGCCAGCCATTTTCCATTTTCATCCATTGCTGTGGCTTCAGCCAGGCACATTGTTTTGCCCATTTTAATACTGCGCCCCTTCGCTGTAATGACCCCGCTGCTGATTGGCGCCAGGAAATCGATCTTAAGGTCAATCGATATCAATCCAACATTCTCTTCGAGTTCACAATACACCGCCCAATAGGCTGCCGTGTCAATGATAGACGAATAAGCCCCGCCATGAATCCCACCAAAGGGATTCAAATGCTCATTCCCTACCTGAAGGTCGACTATCGCAAAGCCTTCCCCCATCTCCCTGACCGGCATTGATAAGTGCTTGAAATAGGGCCCCTCATTGATGGCATTGATGACTGCCTGGACATGATCCGGATTTAATGAACTCATAACGACTTTTCCATTTGAGGAGATCGGTGTTATACTGACCTTAAGAAAATTGTTTTTTTACCATGGTAATATGCCGCGGTTACTTGTCAGCACAGATCACGCAGCGTGTGCTCGTCAGGTCGAATTCAAGCCGACGGACATCGATCTCTTCTTCACATACAAAACAATAGCCATATTCATCCGCTTCAATGCGGCGCAGGGCACCCTCTATTTTCACCAGCTGATGTTGACGTCTCCTGGCTTCTTCCAATTCCATTTGCTGTCCCTGCATCGCATCCATGCGAGAAAGCCTGCCAACTTTTGACTGATCCAGCTCCACGGGGCCCTTCGTCTCCTTGTCAATTTCCTCCAACTCTTGTAATTCCGACCTCAGATGAAACAGTTTCTGTCTGAATTGTTCAAGCTCTTCTTCGTTCATATGTGTCCAATATATTTTAACAATTGTAGCGTTTGTTGATGGGTGGGGCATAAAGCGGTTTTACAAAACCGCCCACCTGTTTGTGCCTATTGGCTCATAAACTCGTTTACTGAGATGACCTTGGCGTAGGGGGAAGAGAGTGCGGCCATAAAGGAAGCATGAACCATTTGCGCTTCGATCTTAACGCCTTTAAATTCGAGATCGCGAGTAGTACATGCATCAGAAATCACGGTACATTGATAACCCAGGTCAAATCCCGCACGAGTCGTTGCATCAATACACATATGGCTCATTGCGCCACAAATGACGATCTCTTTCAAATTCAGACCGTTGAGCTTGTCTGACAACTCGGTTTCACGAAATGCGTTTGGAAAATGTTTGGTGATGATCGCCTCCCCTGCAAGGGGCGCAACTGAATCGTGAGTTTTGACACCATCCGTGTCAGGTCGGAAAAAAGTAGCGTTGGGTCCCATTGAAATGTGTTGTACGTGAAAAACGGGCAGTTGCATTTTTCTAAAATATTCCAGCAATAATTGAGCATTTTGTGCTGCCTTGTCCATCTGGACTAATTCCATACTGCCTTCTGGAAAATAGTCATTTTGAATATCTACTAAAATCAATGCCTGTTTCATAGCCTGCCTTTTTATACTTGTGAGAGGAGTTTCCCATGCATGAGCTGCAGTGAATTTTGTGCACTCGGAATAATCAGAATCCCATCAGTTGTCTGATCTTATCTGCATTCTCCCGGGTTGTCACTTTTTCTACGAGCAAAAATGCAACATCCAGAGCGGTTGCGGGGGAAGTGGATGTTATAATGTTCCCATCCTGGACAATTTTCTGATCTTTCACCTGGACCCCAAAATCAGCCAGTTGCCGGCGACGTTTACCATCCATCAGGTGGTATGTTGTGGCACAGCGATCTTTCAGTATGCCGCTGTTCGCCACAGGGAGCGCCCCCACACAAATTGATGCAATGATCTTGTTTTTTGTCTCAAATTCATTGATTAATCCGGAAACCTCATCTGAGTATGCATCATCATAAAAGCCAAAATCAGCAAATCCACCGGGGATGGCAAGCGCATCAAAATTATCCACATTGACATCGCTGATCAGGACATCTGGTTTAACTCTCAGACCGAATGTACAAGACGTTTCCTCCTGCAGAGCTGCGGTCACAACATTAATTGGCTCAATCCCATGGGTTCCCGCCCAACCTAAAACATCGTAAAATGCGGCTGCTTCAAAAATCTCAGTTCCTTTTATGAGCAAGAGCAAGACTTCCTTCATATCTTCCTTTTTTTCAGTTTAGTGCCAGAATAACGCTGGTTTCAACGGTGGGGGACTTCAATTTGTGAAGATCAATTGGAATCTTCAGCAAAGGATTGCGGCTTCCACAGCTTTTTTCGCATGTATTCTGGTTGTATCAAATAGCGGAACATTTGTGTGTTCCTGTTGGACTAACAAGGCGATTTCGGTACACCCAAGTATTACTGCCTCTGCACCTTGTTTGTATAACATTTTGATAATGCGAACAAACTCATTTCTGGAATCGGTTGAGATGATTCCCTGGCAAAGCTCATCATATATGACCTGATGGACAATTTCCCGATCCTCACTACCTGGCACAAGCACTTTGATTCCGTGCACCTTTTCAAGTCTGCCTTTATAGAAATCCTGTTCCATCGTAAAACGAGTTCCCAGCAAACCCACTGTAGAGAGATCTTTCTCCTTTATTTCTTCTGCAGTGGCATCCGCAATATGGAGCAGGGGGATTTCAATGGTCGCTTCAATCTCGGGTGCAACTTTATGCATCGTATTTGTACAGATCAGGATAAAATCAGCACCTCCCGTTTCCAGGCGTTGAGCAGCACTGCCCAGAATTTCAGCCGTTTCAACCCATCTATCCAAATGCTGCAGTTCTTCTATTTCCGCGAAGTCCACACTGTATAAAAGGATCTTTGCGGAATGCAAACCGCCAAGATTTTTTTTAATGCCTTCATTTATTGCTCTGTAGTAGGTAGCTGTGGACTCCCAACTCATACCCCCCAGTAGTCCGATTGTTTTCATAAAATGTATCCTGCTTTTTTTTAAGATTTTGAGTAACTATTCACCACTTTTGCAGAGCCGAGGGGACCATGATTCAAAACGTTGGAAAACAGGACGTTTTCCAACAGCTCCAGGGATGGATTCATGCGTGTTTTGAATCATGGTCCCCTCGGCGGAGCGCATACTGAATAGTCACGATTTTGATCACCAATGCCCCTAAGGCAGAACAACCTGTGATTTACTCTTAGTGCATTCTGGATCACCTGTTTCAGGCTCTCTATGTCTATTTCATCTTTTTTTCTGAAATTGAGACACCCTTTTCCATGCTTTATTTCCGGATGATTTGCCAGGTAATCTGCAATTTTATCCGTGCTACACGTATAGATGGACCAGTAGTTTTTCTGATTACCAATTGAAAACCAGCCGCTTGCGGACTCGTAAGTTGGCATCTTATATTTCAGGCTCACCCGGGATTGGGGAAATAATTCCAGTACGAGTTTGTGGACTACCAGTGCTTTTAGACGCCTGTCTTCCGGCATTTCATCGAAATATCGGTCAGTTTCCATTTTTTTTCTTTGTATGGCAATCTGTTGGATCTGCTCTATCACAATGTGGAAAAAGTGAAGCCGCTGCTGCGTTGAAGAACAACCAGTCTCTGTTTTCCCTGTGTGATCGATTTTATTGTGTTACCCCGGCCTTCATCATTCTCGAAACCACCAGGTGATGAAACGGACGGATCAGGTTGAAATAAACGGATCCTGTCCAATGGATATACGTAACTGATGTAAAAACATGAAATTTCGTGAGTCCATTACTCAAATTTTCTGTCACCACACCAAAAATAGCTGTTAAATGCTTGTCCGGAGGTGTTTCCGAAACCCAATAGGTATTCTCCTGCGCCTTGCGCACGATAAAAAATGAAGCATTTTTCCCGGGCTCAAATGGGAGATTTTCTGGCATTATTGCGGGCAGTACTTCAGGTTTTTCATGCTTTACCAAGCCAAGGAGTTTAACAACAAATTCTCTGATCCGGTATAGAACAAGAATCCACCAAGGGTAATATGAGAGCATTCCAGAAATGAAACTTCGCAAGCTTGTGTCTCCCTCAATCGTTTTGACATCCACGTGGTCAACATTCTTGAAGTAAACTTCTAACTCCTTATATTTTTGTATTTGATTCATAATTTCATCGTTTCATGCTTTGTAGGCCTCTTCCTCAGTGATATCTAAAGAAAATGAATACGTTTCTCCAGCGCGACATACCTTCTCAATTATTGGGCAGATATCAGCCCAGTCAGCCTTTATTATATATTCTTTTTCAACAACGTCCGGTCAGGTTTTTGCACAACAAAAGCCTAACCGGACGTTGTTGAATAATTCTATCTGACAATATTCCGATTTTTGTCGATCCAGTATCCCCAAGCCACCAAAAGCCATTGAGACAGCCCCACAAATGCTATGGGCTCAGCCGATGGAGGAGGGGGCCCAAGCAAATTAAGAACATATATGGCAACTAAAAATATCAGCAAACTCCATAAACTAATCCACCCCGTTCTGTTTTTTGACCGGGTCATTTTCAGATATAAAAATGCGCCGATAGTGAATATTGCACCCTCAAGCACTATTGTAAAAAAAACCGAATTCCACAATCCAAATCCTACTTTGAAGTCACTCCAGATGGTTAAGGGTAAATCAGGTCTGTGAGTGATCAAGTCCAGAATCCAGTGACTCATAACCAGGGTTCCCAGCAATATAGCGCCTCTGGCATTTTTCCGAATAAGGAAGTAGATGTATCCGAATAAACATGACCAGACAAAAACAGAAAGGAAACCGTGTGAAAACGGGTAATAGACAAAGTCCAAAGGTGTAAAAGCGGTATTGCCCGGATCAAGTTTAACGCGCTCTATCCCAAGTATTAAAAATATTGGCCATAATAGATCGATAAACTGGGAGGCGAAAAAGAGGGTACCCAGAGATAGTTTTTGATCAATTTTTTTTGCAGCCAATCCAACACCAAAATGTCCGATAAACATGGATTCCTCATGACTTGAATTTATCTCTCTTAATCAATATAAATGGTGCCAGCGCACAGTGTCAAAACAAACTGTGACGCTTGCTCATGTTGAGCACATCAGGCCAGACAACCCGGAAAGTAAGATCGGTAGGGTCGCGGTAAAGCAGGATACTCGTTATTTCTTAGCTTTATTGAATTAATGCATCTCCACGAAAAATCAGGTAAAAAAGCCCCCAGACGCCAAATATGGTATAAGCTCCTACAAAAATCCAAATTTCAGGGCCTGGAATATAATTATATCCTTGAGTCCCTGGTAGGAATAAAAACATAAAGAAAATCGTTAAAGACCAATAGGCTGATACCCCGGCAGTCGCGGCTGACGTCAACAACGACCAGCGCTTTTTCCTGCACAAACCGATTAAAGAGACTATCAATAAAGGGATGTAGACAACGGTGTCACCGGATCCAAATGCTCGATTCACCTGTACGCCGTAAGCGCTCACCTGCTGCACACTTTCCTGCAAACCGAGGCGAACTGTGAGATCATAATTAAACACAGACATCGCTTGACCCATCAACATCAACACAATGGATAAAGCGAGGAAGATAGTGAAGATCCAGAAAGCGACCGGACGATTTTTTCCTGGCATAATATTCTCCCCTTCAATAGATTCTATTTGTAGCCAATGAAGAATAGCCTTTTAAATGGCAAAAGCACTTTTCCATTCATCTGGCTGGGATAGGCCTTGATCGTTTCTTTTAAGACCTCCTCTTTAAAATCATTTTTATCCGATTCACTGTACAGCCTTTCAAGATAAGGCTTCAGTCCAGTACTGCTCATCATTTCCATAATCGAACCATGACTGTTCAAGACGTGCATATAATTGGTTTCCCACATCTCTATTGAATTGAACAATTTAGATAAGATGTCATAATAAAATGAGACATCATGGATTGTAAAAAGATCTAAAACACCCTCTGTCTGGGCTCTCCAGCGGTCGTCATTGGCTCTTTTGTTGATGATCTTACCTAACGGCATATCTAAAAAAAGGGGGATCTGAATGGCTAAAGTCCCATTTTCAGAAAGCAGATTGAATAGTCTGGTTAACAGTTCTTCATGATTTGGTATCCACTGAATGGCGGCGTTTGAAAAAACCAGGTCAAATCTAGTTTCGGTCTCGAAGGTTGTCGCATCTGCAATGATCCACTCCTGGTGTGGATAATCTTGTCTCGCCTGTTGGATCATTGCTGCGGATCCATCCAGTCCGGTAACCTGGGATTTTGGCCATCGATTCACCAAAGCCTGGGTACTGTTTCCCGGGCCACAGCCCATATCAATGATTGACCTCGGTTCAGCTTGATTAATTCTGGATATCAAATCGATTGAGGGCTGAGTCCTTTCTGACTTGAACTGCAAATAAAGCTCAGGATTCCAATCTCCCATGAAGACCCTTTTGATCAAAATTATATTAACACCAGGCACGCCTGAGAAGCTGTGAGTGCAGACCGTTGAGTCTTGTCGGTTACGCCTCTCCCAGTACTTTTAATGATAATTTATCAACTATATCCTCAACTCTTTTTCTATAGGCAAGCATGTGGGGTGTTGTCAAATGGGCCTGTAAATCTGCTACACTACTCCATTTTTCAATGATGGTGACAATATTTCCATCCAACACCTGAGGGGGGAGACCAGTCGGAACGTCAATGGTTGCGGCATACTCCAGGCATCCTTTCTCTTCCAGAACATTCGGAATATTGGCTTTGAAGATTTCAACGAACTCTGACACACGACCTTCTTTAATATGTATGGATGCAATCACGTTTATCATGCTGCTATCTCCTTAAATTGATGCTTCTTTGCGTAGAAAAACTGGGGCCGACTGTACCTGAAATCACCAGAAAAAGGCTTAAATCCAAAGCCGGGAATGAAACGGTTCTTGAGATAGATAACGAAATTATCAAATTACGTAAAGCCTTAACCTTTGATATTGAGTTCAGCGCCACTCTGGTTCAACATTGAGTGAGTGGAAATCTCAACATGGTAAAGCAGTTCTCACTTGATAAACATGGGCCAATTCAATGGACGATCACACGTGTTGATCCATCAAAATTGGATTCCCGTCTGGGTCAATAACAATGAAGCTTGCAGGTCCAGTCCTACTCTCATCGGCTTCAGCTTCAAGTTTAATACCTCTTGCTTTAATCTCTCGCTGAAGGCTGCGCACGTCTGTAAAAGCGTCAAGTGTATTGCCATTCTTGTCCCAACCAGGATTGAAAGTCAGCATATTCTTCTCGAACATTCCTTGGAATAACCCAATGGTGTGATCGCCGTTCCTCAATATCAGCCAGTTCTGTGCCATATCCCCACCGAAAACCTGGAAGCCCAATTTTTCATAAAAGGATTTTGAAACCTCAATATCTTTGACATTTAAACTAATTGAAAATGCACCCAATTCCATACGAACCTCCTATTTAAACTCCACTGGATAACTAAGGGTTGGCTCAAAAATTACTCAAGTGTTTCCCCATTGATGGAAAAGGAAACACGTTGTCCCGGCATTTTGTCTGCAAAATGTCCAGTCTTTAAGGGACTTTTGCGGACAGAATATGCCAAGTTATTTTTGTACGGTCCCTAAGTTATTTGGAGCCCATTTTTATCGTAGCAATTTTGTCGCCGGACACTGTGACTGACATTGGAAACAGTAATAGTAGTTTCCTGTCATGAAAGTCTGCCACATTTCCAGTAACCCTTGTCCCTCAATGATTTCTTCAATTTCACTCGGTTGTTTTCGAATTAGTCCTTGAATTAAATCGTTGAAGAAACGAAAACCAAATTTAAAAATAGCATCACCGCAAAGTTTCTTGTTTATCTTCCCTTCTCCTGATAACGCACCAGCTGGGCAGGCATTAATGCATTCCAGGCAGTGATCGCAAACATCCTCTTGTAGAGGAGAACCGGCTTTTAAGTCAGACGATGTAATAAGCCCTGAAATTCTTATTGCTGCTCCATATTCTTTGGTGATAAGCAAACCATTTTCTCCATAAGAACCAAGTCCGGCTCTAACGCCTGCTCTGCGCCAGCAGATTTCTCCTCGCATACCATATTTAGGCTTTTCCATATCTAATGGAATAAACGCAGGTACAGCAACCGAAGAGAAACCTTCGGATTCAAGAAAGCGACATGCTTCATGCGCGGCTCTAGCGCACGCATCATAGGTATGTATGGTATCAAATTGGGCCACTTGATTGTTGGCAGAACTTATTGCGGCTAAATTGTGCTTTGATACTACTATCATTAAACTCTGGGCTGTGGGTAAAATCCTGATAATGCTTTCTGTATGTTCTGGAAGATCACCAACCTTAACAATACCTACAAGATCGGCCCCATGCGCCAAAGCAACACCTTTTGCGTTTTTGGTTAATTCATTTTGAACCATTATCATCTCTGGGTTAAATTATTTATCCGTATATGCCTCCTGAATTTTACCAATATTTTGAAATAAGTCATATTACACCTGTTTGAGCTGACATTTTCGGCGTAAAACGGCTCCGCTGTGGAGTCCTTTCATTGTGGGAGACCTCATTGGATGATCGGGATGCCTTTTCATGATTGCCCAATTGGCGAGGGCCTACCTTATTATTTCGTAGACTCTGGTGCTGTCGATGATCGGGCATTCCCGGGCGATTTTTTCTGCTTCATCAAGGTTTTCAGCCGCGATGACGGTGTAACCGGTGATGGAGTCTTTCGCAAACGGAAGGTCCCTGGTCCCCGAGTGCGAGATTTCTCGTCCACCTTGATGGAACCCGCCTCTGTCAACCTGTTTGTCTGCAATCGATTCGAACCATTTATTCCACGCGCCCATTTCCTCGGGCGTGGGTTTTTCAAATCCGTAATGCAAAAGTAGGTAGTTCTTCATGTTCGTCTCCTGTTTGGGGTTCGTTAAAAAATAACTTCACCTAATCTATTTGCAAAAGTCCCAAAAGCACTGGACATTTTGCAAAAAGAATGTGACGGCAACGTGTTTCCTTTCCGTTAATGGGAGACACTTGACTAATTTTTGAGCCGACCCCTTATGCTTTTTTTTAAGCATAGAATAGCAACCAATCAGGTTAAACATCCCCTTGTTTTCAACAAAGGATGTTCCCATCCAAATCCCAAGTTTACTATGAACGAAGAAACGATACAATATGCTTTGTCACAAATGCCTTCTTCATATTAATTTCATAACTAATAAGGATGGAAAACGACCTTTCAGGTCATATCTATCCTTATTAGTTAGGCGGTTTTTATAGTGTTCAATTTTTATAGTCCCAGATCCTGGTTGATGATAATGACTTTAATTCTGCCTTTCGGGTAGGATTTTTCGGTAATGCTCCAAACGTTACAGATGCGATCAGGGCTTTTACAATCCATACAAAATGAGGTTTCTCTGCAAGGTGTTTTAAAGTCCTTGTGTCTGTTTGCATTAAGTGGAGCTGCATAGTTCTTGATACGATACACTGCGTCCTCCAAATCAGAAACAATTTTATTCCGACCTACAATAATGACTACGAATTGTGGGCCAAAAATAATGCCAGCTATCCGATTACCAATCATATCAAGATTCACTAACTTTCCAGACTCAGTCAGAGCATTGCTGCCGGTAAAAAACACGTCAACCAACAGAGCCTGTCTGCGGCGTTCTATACTTTTTTCTCTCGGTAAATCTTTTGCGAAAGTTTCAATGACTTGGATTTCTGGGTACTGTTTTAAACTGTGTAAAACATCCGTTGAGTAGAAAGTCATTGAGTCTCCCCATGAGACACTTTTTACAGCAATTTTAGGCAAAATATCATTAAAAATAATTTGATTGGCTTCGACAGTATTCCCGGCGAGATATACTTCAAAATTGTTATTTTCCAATGCATTTTGGCATTTTTCTATTCTTTTCTTCCAGTAAATCTCAAGGTTATCACTCATATTTTGATTACCTGGTAAATCTAATGATTAAACCTATATCTCTCACAGTAGGAACATCTGTTACCAGAATCCCCTCATTATTCTTTGCTGATGCATTAAGTACTTCACCTGAATTCTAGCTAAATCTCCGACAAACAACAATATGACCTCTGGCATGAATTGCAAAAGCATGATCATATTGAAACCTTACCCCAAATTGCTGAGTCCTCCGCTTCCTTGCATCCATAGCCGATTAGAGCATAGGCGCGCCTTACCTTAGGTGGAGAGAAAAGTTGCCTGCTTAGCAATACGTTACGCCCGGCTTCTCCTTCTCTACCGTGGGTCCCTTGGAGCGCGGTTCTCACTTCACCGGTTATCCGAACAGCGATAACCACTGGTACTATGATCCACTAAGACTGCCAAAAGTCCATCTTAACAAGATTCGTCTGGTCAACTCGCCAGTCAATACCTGTCGTGCGTACCTCCTTTGTGTTCCACAAATGCTCATTGCCTGGCGTAGCGCTACCTGAAGCACCCACTGAGTAACAATAACCAATTTCATGTGCTTCCGCCCAATCCCAGGATTTCAGATTTATCTTGGCACGAGTAGATACTTGTTTGTGAATTCAAACAATTAAAGCAGGGTATGAAGTCTTTGTAACACTTCATCTACAGATTTATTGTTGAGTTTGCCTATGAACTCTACATTCTTACTTTTCCAATCCAGATTTTTGACTTGATCTGATAGGATTACACCATTTACTGATAATTTTTGAGGAAGGGCAACCTCAAAGGGGTATCCTTTTATCTTACTTGTAATGGGGCATAGAAATGCCAACCCCACTTTTGAATTATAGTTTGCGGGTGATAAAATCAAAGCTGGTCGCCTGCCAGCGCGTTCATGCCCTACTTGAGGATTGAAGTTTATCCATACCAGATCGCCACGGCTTGGTACATAGGTTGTCATGTTACCAAATCTCCTTTCCTACTGGTGTTCCTGTATCAATTTCACTATGGATATTATCTTCTGTTACTTCAATCAATAGTGCATCAAGAGAAAGCTGCATATTTTTGACAGGTTCAATTTGAATTTTATTATCAAATACTACCAGGTCAATTTGAGTACCTTGGGAAAGATCAAGTTCGTTGGCAAATGACTTAGGAATCCGGATAGCAAGACTGTTACCCCATTTTTGAACTGTAGATTTCATAATAGCTCCTATAAAAAGTGTATAAACAAAGTGTATACATATAGATTTTTTTTGTCATTAGGAACCAAATTTACTGGTGTGTATTTATTTTAATCACTCTCACGATAGGAACTACTGTTAGGGTAAACGATGCGGTTGTGTGGTGAAAGTTTATATTCCTATCTGGGGAGATCTGATCAACAGGCAGTATAATTGGCGGGCGGGGGTGTCGATCCCAGAACAAACCTTCAAACAGGCTGCGCCATATTGGGCGACCAATATGGTGGTCGCTGTTTTAAAAGCCAGCTTTCTTGGTTTCACGTTTAAAGGAACCAAGATCAGGTGGACGGATAAAGCCTTCAAGGAATTCATAAGAAGGATAAAGCTGTATACGCCAAATTCTTCACAAGTCTAACTGCCTTAATGGAACCATCTGGGTATTGACAATTACTTTTGCCAGCTTCCAAATATCCAATTTTTTCGTAGAATGTCTGATTGAATTTGGGAACCGCTGTGTCAACAACAATTTGGCGAATCTCAGTCTGTTGCTTTCGAATCCAATCCTCAAGATACCTGACAAGCTCCGTTCCAATTCCCTTGCCAAGAGAGTCGAGGCGAATATACAAAAAAAGAATTTCGATCACATGTAGATCAAGAGCGCGTGGTGCAATATAACCGATTTGGGTCTGATCACTGACAGCAACAAATATCGGCAATGTTGCCGCCATCTGAATATATTTTTCAGGCAAGTAAGCGTTTATACCGGTAGTTACAGCATCGGGTCCGATTTCGTCATAGAAAAGTTTTATGAATGCTGAAGTTCGAATTCGGAAACAATGCTCTGCGTCCATTGGTTCAAACTCTCTAATTTTAAATGATTTCATCTACTTGTTTGCATATATGAATGTATATATCGTGGGACTGACCTGCCACGTCCAGAACGAAGCAGCGAGTGTGGACAGTATTCCTGATGTGAAATCGTAAAAGTCCATCCTTCGCTGATAATTGTCAAAGGAAACAAGGAAATGAATATCAGTTTGGGCCTGGAATTACAAGCTGCATAACTCTCTGGCGCTGCAAAGTGATGTTGCAGCCTCTATCCAAAATCAGACAAATTGTGCTAATCTTTTCCTTTGTATGAAAAGATACTCATATGACTGTAATTTTGTCGTTTTATTTAGTGCTGCTGTTCATCCCGCCTAAATTAGGGGACACGATAGAAAAAAAAGCATCATGTCCCCCAATTTAGGCTCAGATCTTTTTCATTCTTCGTTGTGACGCCGACGTCATGGCAGTTTATAGGAATATCTTAAAATCGGGCATTCTGAGCACTTGAAAGAGCCATTGCAAAAGCAGGCTGGTTTCACATGGCATGATAGGGTCAAATGGGAAAGATGACGCTTTCAGAAGTTGAGTTTACATCATATGAGGCATCCGTAAAATCTGCGCTCGATGGGATTGGAGCAAGAAAACACCTGTCCCGACAAAGGGCGATCCTGATCAAGCCCAATCTGGTCAACAGCTCTCCCCATCCCGTGACCACTCCAATGGCCTGCTGTGAAGCCATCATCAGGTATGTCAAAAACTGTTCCACTGCTGACATTATTATTGGGGAAGGATGTGGAGACGACGAGTTAGAGACCGATGCCGTTTTCGAAATCCACGGATATACAGATCTCGCACGGCGTTACAACGTCAAATTGCTGGATCTGAATTATGTGCCGTTGGTGAAGAAATCAAACAGCAACTGTCTGGTTTTTCGAGAAATGATGCTTCCGAAGATCGCTTTTACTCACTATATCGTCTCAGTGCCTGTTTTGAAGGCACACTCAATCGCCACGATCACGGGCTCGTTGAAAAATATGATGGGCTTTCCCCCTCCGAAATACTATTCCGGTCAGTTCGGTTTCTGGAAGAAAGCTGTTTTTCACCAGGAGATGCATCTGTCTATCATTGATCTCAACCGTTATATCAAACCTGATTTGACTGTCATGGATGCCACCGTTGGCCTGGCTGATTTTCATCTGGGCGGAGCTCACTGTTCACCTCCGCTCAACAGAATTATTGCCGGATTCGACCCCCTTGAAATCGATCGATATGGGGCCAATCTGCTGGGGTTTGACTGGCGGAAGATTTCCCATCTGCAGGGATGAGTCCTCTTGAGCAAGGCTTTTTCGAGGTTTCTAGGTCGGGTTCTCAATATGGCCGCGATACAACATCTCGATTCTGGCATCGGTGAGTTCGACTTTCTCTCCGTTGAAGACGGTGTGGCCATCTTCCATCAGCAGCAGTGAAAATGTTGTTTTTTCCATCTGCAATTCTAACAGCTCTTTCAGGCTTTCATCGGCTTCTTTGATAGCCTCTGTTTGGTCGAGTAGTGTTTGCCTGAAAAAGCGGATCAGCTCTTCTCTCTTCTCCTGGGTATTCATATAATTCCTCTGAAAATTTTTAAGCGAGTCGTTTCATGTATATTTAAAATATACTATTCCAGAATCGCCTGGGTCAACAGGTTTAGTTGCCCACCACTCTTTTTTCAATCCAGTGTTCTCAACCTCGCATCCTCGTCTTCACTTGACATCAAACGACCAAATGACTATGATTCCCAATGAAAACGACACTAAAACAGATAGAAACCTAAACCCAGTGGACAGCCGGAGAGAAAAAAGGATGATTCAACAAGCAATCGATTTTCGCGATGAGAGCGACGCACTTTACCAACTGATAGAGCCGATTAAGACTGAAGATTTTTACCGAAAATCTCAATTTAAAAACTGGACGATCAACGATTTCATCAGCCACCTGCATATCTGGAATTGGGCTGCCGATCAATCTCTGAACGATGAAGCGGCGTTTGATGACTATTTGAATGTTTTGATAACCGAGATGGGCGCAGGCTCCACTTTGAGGGCCTTCGAAACAAAATGGCTCAAAGGATTAGAGGGCAGGGAGTTATTGGAGGAGTGGCGCAATTTTTACCTGGGCATGTCAGAGCGGTTTGAGGTTGCAGATCCTAAAAAAAGAGTTAAGTGGGCAGGTCCCGACATGAGTGCACGCTCCAGCATTACAGCCCGCCTGATGGAAACCTGGGCTCATGGACAGGGAATATATGACCAGTTGGGCGTTGAACGTCATAACGGCGACCGAATCCGGAACATCGCCATGCTCGGTTTGAATACGTTCGGTTGGACGTTTATCAATCGTAAGTTGGATGTTCCTGAAAACAAGCCGTACGTGAAACTGACTGCCCCGTCGGGAGAGATCTGGGAATGGAATGAGGCATCCACAACCAACAGCGTTGAGGGAGACGCCACCGAATTTTGTCAGGTCATAACCCAGGTTCGTAATATCGCCGATACGTCGCTGAAAATGACCGGAGACGTGGCCAACCAATGGATGTCCATTGCTCAGTGTTTTGCCGGAGCCCCGGAAGAACCGCCTGCGCCGGGGAGCCGGTTTATGGCATCATCAACATGACCGGATCTGCTTTTTCTCTCTTCTGGGTACGAGCACGCACGTTTTGAATTCTATTTGACGCCCGTTACCAAATCCGTTGGACCTGGCATTGGTTTAATTAAGATATTCTTAAACCCTGCCTGATCCATCCAGGTTTGATACTCCGCCATGCTGTAACTGGAACCGGATTGGGTGTTAACCAGCATATTGAGAGCGAAGACAGCGCCAAAACGGGGGGCTGTCTTGTGATCTTCCAGCACAAAATCCTGGATGATGATTTGTCCGCCTGGATTAAGAGCCTCATAGACACGCTTGATCAGATCTCGGTTTTCCTCAGGCCCCCACATATGGCAAATCGCCGATATCCAGGCCATATCATACCCTTCTCCCAGCGGATCCGCGATCATATCTCCAGAGACAAACGTCACCCTGTCAGAAAGTCCCGCTTCAGCGATATACGTCTTAGATAACGGGATAACTTCGGGAACATCCAGCAGGGTTGCCTTAAGGGCAAGTTTATGCTGCAGAAAAGCGATGGTGTAAGCCCCGGAACCACCCCCGAGATCAAGGACATGTTGCACACCATCCAGATCCAGCTGTTGAACGGTCATTTTCCCTCGAAAACTGGCATTTTTATGCATGGCTGCGATAAAGGCCCGGGTCTGATCCTCGTCCCGACCCCCCCTTCCAGTCTTTACAGCGGTCCCAGCCTTGACACAATCAGTCAGGGTAGACCAGCTATGCCAAAGTTTTGCGGGATGTAAAATAGCTGTGATGGAATCATGTGTTGCGCCCTGCACCAGGTAATCAGCTGTAATCACGCTATTTTTGAATACGTCGCCCTCTTTTACCAGCAACTCAATGGCCACCAGGGCATTCAATATCGCCTCCGTGGCCCGCGGGTCTGTTTTTTGTTCTGCTGAAATTTCGATCGCGGTGGCGCCATTGCCAATGGCTGTGAACAGATCCAGCTCGATAGCACTCAACACCAGCCGGCTTTCCATAAAACTGCGAAGATACTGGTTCAGTTGATCCGGAATAACACCCGCCTGTTTCATAATGGCTTTCATGCCGGACACTTTTCTGTCGTGTGCGACGATCTCTTCTCTGGCTGTGTCTGTATTTGCAAGTGCCAGTTCCGACACCGGTTTCCCATCCAGAATGTGCCCTTTAACAATCTGGGGAATGTTATCCGGCTGCAGATTGGTGTACCAGGTTCCTTCCGGATAGATGATCATGTTGGGACCTTTTTCACAAAGTCCCAGACATCCACAGGTCGTTACCTGAACCGTTTCCGTCAATTCATTGGCGGTCAGTTCTTTTTTTAACCCCTCGACAATCGCCTCCGCACCGACTGTGCTGCAGCAGGGGATGCCATTGGGTTTGTTCTTGGTACAAACGAAGACGTGATGTCGAAAAGGTTCCATTTCTCACCTCGTTTTTGGTTTAAAAAAAAGGAAACACTTCACACATTATATTCCGGTTATGATCAGGTGCGGATCACCAACCAGGTCCCGATCATGATAATACCGATCCCCAGAATCCGGGTTAGATCAACTGCCCGTACTGTTGGTTGAAGCCAGCCAAAATGATCGAGAATGACTGCCGTGATCAACTGCGCGATGATCATAATCGTAAAAACACCGGCGGCTCCTATCCTGGGCAAGCCGAACGAGATAGTTCCCACAATGATCAGACCGAATCCGCCGGCAAAAAAAACGTACCAGGGAAGCGTCCGCCACTCGCTTAAAGATCCACCCCCAAGCAATATCAAGGGGATTCCGGATAGAACGGCACCGCCCAAATGGATGATAAAAACACTTTCCAGATTGCCAAGTCGCTGGCCTATCAGGCTGATCATCGGACCCTGTAGCGCAACAGCACTGCCCGCAATCAATCCGAAAAAAATTGCCACACCTACCACTACCATTTAGCTCTCTCCTTTATTTTTTGAATAATCACCTCCTGCCACCCCTTCGAAAGACTGAGAATAATTTAGCCATTTACTGATTCGATTCAGTTTCAGATATCGCCCAGTGTTTTAATAATAACCATGGGTGTTGGGACAGTGGTTTCCCCGATGGCAATTGATCCCTGGAAATGAGGTAAAGCGTCAGCCAGCTTCTTGTCATCGTTGTATTTAATCTCCATGACCATTTCTCCGGCTTCGACTTTGTCCCCGATTTTCTTTTTTAAGATGACACCTACTGCAGGATCGATAACCGAAGCCAGAGTTTGTCTTCCAGCACCGAGGACGACCGACCCGCGGCCGATAGCAAGCGCATCCAGAGATTTGATGAATCCTCTTTCTGCAACGACAAGCGCATGACTCTTGGCAGCAGTTGGTAGTCTGGAAAAATCATCAAGGCTCTTTTCATCCCCGCCCTGCTCCCTGACAATCTCCTTGAATTTTTCAAAAGCCGACCCATCGTCGATACTTTTCTGAACCATTTCCAAGGCCAAATCGAGAGAATCTGTTTTGTCTCCGAGCCTGATCATATGGGCTGCCAAAGACTTGCTCAATTCCACCAGATCAGTCCGTGCCAACTGGTTATCCCCCTTTAATATCATGACCGATTCGATGACCTCTAGGGCATTCCCAATGTGGGTTCCCAGTGGCTGATTCATATCGGTTATCAGAGCCGTGATCCGTTTATTCATTTTTCTACCGATGGAGATCATCAATCCGGCCAAAGCTTCAGCATCAGATAGCCGTTCCATAAAAGCCCCTTTTCCGGATTTGACATCCAGAACCAACCCGTCGATGCCCTCTGCCATCTTTTTGCTCATGATGCTGGCTGCGATGAGCGACTGATTGGCCACTGTGGCAGTTACGTCCCTCAACGCGTATAGTTTTTTGTCCGCCGGCGCAATCTCTTTTGTCTGCCCGATGAGACACAATCCGGTTTTGCCGATAATTTCGCGATACCGGTTCAGATCGAGGTTGACATTGAAACCGGGTATGGCTTCGAGCTTATCCAGAGTTCCCCCGGTGTGCCCCAGTCCTCTGCCTGAAATCATTGGAATGGGGACATTAAGGGCCGCACAGATAGGCGCAACAATCAGAGACGCTTTGTCACCTACGCCGCCGGTGGAATGTTTGTCCACCTTCGTACCCGGAATCTGGCTGAGGTCCACTACCGAACCAGAATAAAGCATCGACTCCGTTAACCAGGCAGTTTCGTCGGCAGACAATCCGTTCAGAAAAATTGCCATCAGCAAGGCAGAGGCCTGGTAGTCAGGAATCTGCCCTTTGGTGAGGCCATCGATAAAAAACCCGATTTCAGCTTTTGTCAGCGGTTTTCTGTCCCTTTTTTTTTCCAGTATTTCCAGAAAATGCATGTGTTTATTCCAATTAGTCCCCCAATTGAAGGGGGTTGTGGGGGATGCTGCGGATAGTTACGGTTTCTTTTGATCTTCTGCGATGGAAACAATCCCAATTGAAGACGAAGCCCCAATGCGAGTGGCGCCAGCTTCAATCATTTTGAGGGCATCTTCTCTGGTTTTGATCCCGCCGCTGGCTTTGATGCCCATCTCATCTCCAACGACCCGTCTCATCAGGGCGATATCTTCAGTTGTCGCTCCGCCCGCTGCAAATCCAGTAGATGTTTTTACAAATTGAGCGCCAGCTGCTTTGGCGAGAGCGCAGGCGACTATTTTTTCGTCCTGATTGAGACTACCGGTTTCGATAATCACCTTCACCGGACAAGGAGCAGCCGCATCCACAACTGTTTGGATATCAGCCAACACTTTGCGGTAATTCCGGGCTTTCAAGGCGCCGATGTTAATGACCATATCGATCTCCTGAGCTCCTGCTTTGACGGCCTCTTTGGCCTCGTGGGCTTTGGACGATGATATCGCGGCGCCCAGAGGGAACCCAACCACTGCGATCGGCATAGAACTGTGATTTTTCAACAATTCGGCTGCCAGGGCCACATTAGCGGAATTAACACAAACCGCCTTGAAATTGTGGTCGATTGCCTCCTGACAAATCTGCTTAACTTCAGCTTCAGTTGCTTCCGGCTTAAGAATGGTATGATCCATATAAGGCGCCAGGTCAAGGGGGGCTTTTTTTGGCTTAATATCTTTTTTGGACTTTTGCGCTTCCTTTTTTTTCGAAGCTGAAGATTCTGTTTTTTCGCTCATAGGTTATTCAATCCTGAATTCAAATCTGTTCAATAATTCGAGACACCAAGCGGGTGAAATCATCCTTTATGCGTGCTGCTGTCTCCTTCACTTCATCATGAGAAAGTTTTTGGTCAAAGATCCCGGCAGCCGCATTTGTGACACAGCTGATGGCCAGCAGATCCAGACCCATATGGTTGCCAATAATGGCCTCAGGGACAACACTCATACCAACAGCGTCCGCTCCCAGGATACTCAGCATTCTGATTTCCGCAGGTGTTTCGTAACTCGGACCGGTTAAAGCAGCAAAAACACCGGTTTTCAAATCAAGACCGATTTCCTTTCCGGTTTTTCGAGCCAATTCTTGTAACCGCCTTGAATAGACCTCACTCATGTCCGGGAAGCGGGGCCCCAGTTCATCATTGTTCTCACCAATCAACGGGTTGCTGCCCATCATATTGAGGTGATCTGACACAACCATTAAATCGCCGGCAGAAAAACTCGTATTAATTCCACCCACAGCGTTGGTCAGGATTAAGGTTTTCACACCCAGGCGCTTAAACAGTTTTATCGGAAAGGTAATTTCAGCAAACGAATACCCTTCATAATAATGCACCCGCCCATTCATACAAATCACCCGACGCCCTTTCAGCGAACCATAAATCAGCTCACCCGCATGTCCACTGACGGTTGAGACAACGAAATTTGGGATCTCTGTATAGGGGATAGCGACAGGGTTTTCGATCAATTCCGCCAGGGGACCCAATCCGGAGCCAAGAACAACTGCTATTTCAGGTTTTCCGCCCAATCGCTGTTCAACAAAAGAAACGGTTTCATCCAACTGTTTGTTAACTGGACTGTCCATTTTCTGTCCTGTGTTTAAATTTATCGGCAGGGTTATTTCAGCGACCAAAGGTGTCGCTCATCTTGAGCAGGAGATTAAAGTCCCCTTCGATACTGTATTTATGGTCCATAAACATCTGCTGACCATCTGCCTTGCGAGTTAAAATATCCATCCAGAGGTCGAAAGGCGTCTTGATGATCAAACCGGGGTTTTCCGCTGCACCAGCTTTAAAATCGATGGTGTTGTTCATGACCCTGAAATGGCAATCACCTGCCACCTTGCCTGAGAATTTGAATTGGATTGTAAAGCTTTCGTCAACAGCCTTCTCCGCATTGAACCCAAGGCGCATGATCTGCATAAAGGTATCAATAGAGTCCGGTCGCGGAACCATACCTCTTTTTTGAAACTGTCCCATGGTGACGCCCTCATCGATACAAGTCTGCCACGCAAGGTTGCCCATGGGCCCCATCTTTTCGAAATTGGTCAATTCCTGAGTCATGGCTTCCATTGTCCCAGGCGAGATACCCTTGGACTTCACCAGCTCCCTTCCGCCCTGAATGGTCGCCTCCCGGATTGCCTTAAACTTTACTGAAGCCATCGGCCCGACCAGTACCTCAGCTGCGGTGCGATAGACCTCCGCCACGAGTTTGTCTTTGTAAAGAAAATTGACATATGAGCTTAGCTGGTCGAAAACCGACATCTCGGGAAATCCGGCTACGGACACAACCACAACGGGCGGCGGTTCGTTTCTCAGAGGATGCGTCGTCACGCCTCTATCGTTCAGTTTGAAAAACGGCATTGCCATCGGCAGCGTCCGTTCGATGAAGGTTTTCAGCTTGGCATTGACCGTATAGTGAAACAACGGAGTCGCCATGATAGCCAGATCACATTCGAGGTACTTGGACAGTAGCTCTTTGCTCATGTCATCCTTGTAAACACATTTTCCAGGGGTTTTGGTCCAGCAGACAAAACAGCCCTTACAGTAGTTGATTTTCTTGCGGTGAATATTGACAACCTCAACATCCGCTTTTGCGTCCTGCATGCCTTCGACCAGCCAATTTAGAACAATTTCTGTTTTACTGACGTCCCCGGTCCGGGCACTGGAATTGATGGCAAAAATCTTCATCTACTCTCCTCAAAAAATCAGATTGAATTTTGCTTTTTCGGTTTCCTTAAAAATCCATCCCCCCACGCAGGTTATGATTCCCGCGCAGCTGTATCATTGCATTCCCAAATTGCTAATGGACAGCATACATGGAACCATCTGCCAAGACAATTAAAAACGGTTTCAATCCAGATTGCCCTGTTTTACTTGAAATCACATGGGCAAACAGAGATATGACCCGGGTTGAGCGGTAGGGCAATCGCATCAAATTTTATGCCCCGGCCAGCACCTTGAGCAGATAGTCGTTATCCCACCCGGCTCTTAAACGTTTGCCTTTTATCCCTCGTTTGTCACTTCGTT
>Ga0233437_1000429_pt1 | contig 99160 bp, 86 predicted proteins | sample SI_122_August201_FD_182714 | JGI IMG/M metagenome (GOLD analysis project Ga0233437, IMG submission 182714) | Seawater microbial communities from Saanich Inlet, British Columbia, Canada - SI_122_August2016_200_MG | ecosystem: Environmental > Aquatic > Marine > Inlet | place: Canada: British... | reverse complement strand
AACGAGCGTACTGGCTGGCTGCTGGTGCATATTGATGCCGGAATGAGCCACGATTACAGCCATCTTTTTGCTACGTTTGATGGCGGCCAAACCTGGGAGCGCATCGCCGATCCCTATGGCGTTGGTCTGCAAAGCTTGCATAACACTGGAATGGCTTTTGCTGATGAGCAGTTTGGTTGGGTGAGCAAAGATAATCTGGGCGTGATGCAGGGGGCTTTTTACGAGGCGACTTTTGATGGCGGTCAGACTTGGGAAACCCGATTTTTGCCCGCTCCCGATGATCTGAATTGGTTCACTGAGGTCAGCCAGTGCGCTACATCTTCACCACTATTCTTGCAGCCCGAAGAAATCGGTTTGCTGATTGTGCGCTGCTTTACCCTTTCTCAGAATGATACTACTTTTGGCGAAGGCAGCCTGACCTATATCTACGCCACGCCCGACCGAGGCGAAAATTGGCACTACAGCCAGCTACCCTCCCCGGTGGAGAGTCTTGTATTCGTCACGCCGGATTTGGGCTGGGCTTTCGGGCGCAATTATTTCAAAACCACTGATGGCGGCCTGTCCTGGGAGCCACTAAAATCGCTCAATTGGGACGGACAATTCAGTTTTGTGGATGCGAAACTGGGCTGGGCAGTCGCCAGGAATGAGGACAAAATTGCCCTGGTTTCTACCAGCAATGGCGCACTGACGTGGCAAATTATCGTACCGGTGATGAAATGAAAAAAAGCTACGAACTTCTGCAAGTTGATGCTTTCACAGATTCCCCCCTGGGCGGCAATCCCTGTGCGGTGGTTTTCGATACCGATGAAATGCATTCGGCTACCATGCTGGCGATTGCCAGAGAGATGAATCTCTCCGAGACGGCATTTGTGCGCCGCTCGGATATTGCCGATTTCGGAGTGCGCTATTTCACCCCTGCAGAAGAAATTCCGCTGGCCGGGCACCCTACGATTGCCACGGCTCGCGCCCTGATTGATACGGGGCGGCTGGCGCTTCAGGAACCAGTCACCCACCTGAGGCTTGAACTGAACGTCGGCCCCATTGAAGTAGAAATATTCTCCGAGGGCGAAATAATCCAACGGATTGTGATGTCCCAAAAAAGGCCGCAATTCTTATCTACGCACGATCCCGCTGAGGTGATGCCCATTTTCGGGTTGTCGCCGAAGGATGCTCTGCCGGGTGTGCCGATTCAAACCGTCAGTACGGGCACGCCGCAATTGATGATCGCCGTGCGCGATCTGGAGGTGCTGCGCCGCATCCGCCTGGATGTGGCCGCGTATGGCGCATACCGCGCCCGCGCGGATTTTTTTAGCCCGCACCTGTTCTGTCTGGAAGGCGTCACCCCCGAGGGGCAGACCTTTGCCCGTCATTTTGGTGTACCGCCTGATACCCCTGAAGACCCCTTTACTGGATCGGCTACTGGCGGTATGGCAGCTTTCTTGTGGCGCTATGGATTGCTCAAGGTGCCGGTTTTTGTGGCCGATCAAGGCCACTGGATGCAGCGTCCCGGACAGGCCAGCGTGGAAGTTGTCGGCCCGCCAGAGAATATCGAAACCGTAAAGGTTGGCGGAAACGCTGTTACCGTAATGCACGGAAAACTGGTAATTTAAACACTACAAAGAAACAGAGCGCACAGAGAAATTCTCAGAAAAACCATATAAATTTCTGTGGCTCTGTGGTGAAAGTTGGAGACATAATGAAAATATTGCCGAAAATATATGATTTCAAAGCCACCGAAGAACGCATTTACAAAATGTGGGAAGATGGCGCTTATTTCAAGCCGAGTAATGATCCCAATAAAGCCGGGCACGATAGTTCCCAGAAGCCCTATGTGATTTCGATCCCGCCGCCCAATGTGACTGGCAAATTGCACCTGGGCCATGCCATGTTCGTCAGCATGGAAGACCTGATGATTCGTTACCATCGCATGAAAGGTATCCCCACCCTGTGGATTCCGGGTAGCGATCACGCCGGGATCGCTACCCAGCTTCAGGTGGAAAAGGCGCTGCGCGCTGAAGGTACCAGCCGTGAAGAAGTCGGCCGCGATGAATTTCTGAAACGCACTTGGGCCTGGAAACACGAATACGGCGGGCATATCAGCAATCAGATTCGGCGATTGGGAGCTTCGTGCGATTGGGAGCGCGAACGCTTTACGCTGGATGAGGATTTGCAGATCGCGGTGCGCGAGGCTTTTGTGCGTCTGTACGAGAAGGGGCTGATCTACCGCGGCCCGCGGCTGATCAACTGGTCCCCAGGGCTAAAAACTGCCGTTTCTGACCTGGAAGTTGAATACAGCGAAGAGCAGGGCACGCTATATTATTTCAAATATATACTCGCAGGCGAGACATCGGAGGTCTTTATCCCCGTGGCGACCACTCGCCCGGAGACGATCCTGGGCGATACGGCGGTGGCCGTGCATCCCGAGGATGAGCGTTACCAGCAATTTATCGGCAAGAAGGTGCTTGTGCCAATCTTGGGGCGTGAAATACCAGTAATTGCCGATGAATATGTGGCCCGCGAATTTGGCACCGGGGCGCTGAAAATTACCCCCGGGCATGATCCCAACGACTATGAGATTGGCATGCGTCATAATCTGGAAAGCATCTCTGTGCTGGATAAAGAAGCGCGCGTCAATGAGCATGGCGGTCCTTATCAGGGGCAGGATCGTTTTGAGTGCCGCAAAAATATGTGGGCGGATATGCGCGCTGCTGGCCTGGTCATCAAGGAAGAGGACCACCTGTATCAAATTCCGCGTTCACAGCGCGGCGGTGAGATCATCGAGCCGATGATCTCGACTCAGTGGTTTGTTAAGATCCAACCCCTGGCTGAGAAGGCTATCGCAGCAGTGCGCGACGGAAGCATTCGCATTGTGCCGGAACGTTTTGGCAAAGTTTATTACAACTGGATGGAAAATATCCAGGATTGGTGCATCAGCCGCCAGCTTTGGTGGGGACACCGCATCCCGGTTTGGTATTGTGCCGACTGTAATGAGGTTACGGTGGCGCGAGAAAACCCCACAGCTTGCGCTCATTGCGGTAGCCAAAGCATCGAGCAAGACCCCGACGTGTTGGATACCTGGTTCTCTTCGGGGTTGTGGCCTTTCTCTACGCTGGGCTGGCCCAAAGATACCCCCGATCTGAAGTACTTCTATCCCACCGTGATGATGGAGACGGGCTACGACATCCTTTTCTTCTGGGTGGCGCGCATGATTATGATGGGCCTGGAATTCACTGGTGAAATTCCCTTCAGTGAGATATACCTGCATGGACTGATCCGCGATGAGCATGGCAAGAAGATGTCTAAATCCTATGGGAATGTGATTGATCCGCTGATTGTCATGGATGATCTTGGCACTGACGCGCTGCGCTTCACACTGCTGGTCGGCTCCACGCCGGGCAACGATACGAATCTTAGCCTGAAGAAAGTGGAGGCAAACCGCAACTTTGCCAACAAAATATGGAATGCGACGCGATTTGTGATGGGAATGTTGGAAGGACTCCCTCACCCTACCCCTCTCCCAGCGGGAGAGGGGACTGATCCCCCCAAAAAATTGCCATTACCTCCCAAATTACTCCAGCGTGCACGCGAATTGCGGCAAGGTGCTACGGATGCTGAGAGTTTATTATGGAGTTTATTACGCAATCGGCAGCTTGAAGATTATAAATTCCGCCGTCAGCACCCAATAGGCAGCTATATCCTTGATTTCTATTGCCATGAAGCCAAATTGGCTATCGAGTTGGATGACGGTCATCACGCTGAAACTCAACAAGCCCAATATGATGCAGAACGCGCAGCAAACCTGGAAGCCGAAGGCATTCGTGTTTTGCGCTTTTGGAATAATCAGGCGTTAACAAAAACCGAAGTTGTTTTAGAAACAATCCTGGCCGCGCTTCCCCCCTCTCCCAACGGGAGAGGGGCCAGGGGTGAGGGCAACTGGTCCCTGGCCGACTCCTGGATTTGGGCGCGCTTGCAAGATGTCATCCGTACGGTGGAGCGCCTGTTTACCAATCATCAATATGGCGAGGCTGGACGTCAGATTTATGATTTCTTCTGGAGTGATTTTGCCGATTGGTATTTGGAAATTGTAAAATTACAAATGGCGAATGGCGAAGAACAGGCTGTGAATACCGCGACGACATTGACGCGCGTTTTGGATATGAGCTTGCGGATGTTGCACCCCTTCATTCCGTTTGTGACCGAGGAACTCTGGCAGCATCTCAAGATCGCCGCGCAGGAAACCGGGATCGCCTCGGAAGCCTGGGCTGATGCCCTGATTGTGGCGCCCTGGCCGGAACCGCGCCCAGAAGAAAGCTGGGAGGCTGAAAAGGTAATAGAGTTCGAATTGGTGCAAGAAATTGTGCGTGCGATCCGAAACCTGCGTTCGGAGAAAAATGTCAAGCCCGGGCAGCGCATCCCCGCCATTTTTGTCGCGGGTAGCCATGCCGCGCTGATTGAAGGTCAGGCCGCTGTGATCGCTGCTTTGGCACGTCTGGATGAGAATCAAATCGAAATTCACGCCGCGCTGGAAGAAAAACCCGCCGATCATATCGCCCTGGTTGCCGGTACTGTGGAAATTTATTTGCCGTTGGCCGGTCTGGTGGATATGGCGGAAGAGCGCGCTCGCCTGAAGAAAGAATTGGCTGAGGCCGAGAGTCAGATTCAACGCCTGGAGAAGCTGCTCAACAGCCCCTTTGCCGGAAAAGCCCCTGCGAAAGTCGTGCAAAACGAGCGCGAGAAACTCGCTGCTTATCAGGATACGGCTGAAAAACTGCAAGCGCAATTAGCGAATTTGGCATAGCAAAACAAAACGCAAAGACACCAGAGTGCATAGTCTCAAAGGATATTTGTAGGGATTCCTCCCCTCGGTCGGAATGACACCATAGTGATTGTCTAAAAATAACTTCCCGAAAAATTGGCTCAATCTGAATATGGCTTGGGGAAATAAGCTGCAATTTGCACAGATTGAACCAATTTTGCCAAGAATGTTTTCTGGATGTTAACACAGGAGATAGCCATGTTAAAAGTTCTTTTCATCGGTGGAACGGGTATTATCAGTTCGGCTTGCTCGCGGTTGGCGGTCGAGAAGGGGATGCAGCTCTACCATCTCAACCGCGGGCAGACCACGCGCCCGATCCCGGAGGAAGTCATCCAACTTACGGGTGATGTGCGCGAGCCAAATTCTTATAAAACTGCTCTGGGCGATCACAGCTTTGATGTGGTTGTGCAATGGATTGGCTTTACGCCAGAGCATATCGAACAGGATATTGAGATATTGCGCGGGCGTGTGGGACAGTATATCTTCATCAGCTCGGCATCGGCTTACCAGACCCCGCCTGCCAGCCTTCCGGTGACAGAATCGACTGTACTGGATAATCCGGTTTGGGAATATTCGCGCAACAAGATCGCTTGCGAAGAACGCCTGATCCGCGCTTATCGGGAAGAGAAATTTCCAGTTACGGTTGTGCGCCCCTCTCACACGTATGATGCTACTCTCTTTCCCACGCATGGCGGTTATACCGTACTGCATCGGATGCGGCAGGGCAAATCGGTTGTGGTGCATGGCGATGGCACCTCCCTGTGGACGTTGACTCATAATCAGGATTTCGCTGTGGGTTTGGTCGGATTGTTCGGCAACCCGCGTGCCATCGGGGATACTTTCCATATCACATCGGATGAATGGCTTTCGTGGAATCAAATTTACACTTTCATTGCTCAAGCCGCGGGAGTGGAAGCCCGGCTGGTGCATATCCCCTCCGAGCTAATTGCTGCCTACGATCCTGATTGGGGCGACGGCCTGCTGGGCGACAAAGCCCATTCGATGATTTTCGACAATACGAAAATTAAACGCCTGGTGCCAGATTTCAACCCGACGATTCCTTTCGCCGAAGGCGCCCGCCAGATTGTAGCCTGGTACGATGATGATCTGGCTCGTCAGGTGGTGGATGAGACCTTTGATGCTTTGAATGATCGTATCATCGCGGCGTATGCAAAGGCCTGGCCCAGATAAAAGGTAAGAATCCTTCCAGTCAGGGTGTCTACGTGGCATGAATGCTATCGACGCACAACTCAAACTTGGCGCGGTTTCGCTCAGCGTTGCTGATGTCAACCGCTCGCTGGATTATTATCAAAGCCGGATTGGCCTGCATATTTTGGCGCGGGAGAATGGGGAAATTTCGCTGGGGGTTGGAGAAACGATTTTATTGAACCTGCACCACCAGCCCGGTGCGCAAATTGCCCGGCGGATGACAGGCCTGTATCATTTTGCATTGCTGTTGCCATCCCGCTTTGCATTGGCGCAAACGCTGCATCATCTCATCGAGACGCAAACCCCCATGGTTGGCGCAGCAGATCATTTGGTCAGCGAGGCTCTGTATTTGACAGACCCCGATGGTCATGGCATCGAAATTTACCGCGATCGCCCACGCTCGCAATGGTATAACGCCCAGGGCATTCTCGAAATGGGCACCCTGGCGCTGGATGCCGAGGGCATCTTGAGTGAACGAAATAGCAACACGCCGCGCTGGGATGGTCTGCCCGTCGAAACGGTAATGGGGCATGTTCATTTGCATGTGGCTGATCTAAAAGCAGCCAATCATTTTTATGTTGAAGTGCTGGGATTTGACCAACCACGCTTTTCGATGCAGATTCCTTCGGCCATTTTTATCAACGCCGGGGGCTACCACCACACCCTGGGGCTAAATATCTGGGCCGGGGTGGGCGCGCCACCCCCAACGTCGGAAAATGCGCGCCTGCTCTCGTTTGAGATGATCTTCTCGGATATGGATCAGCTTGACCACGCGCGCCAGCGTCTAGATGAGGCGGGATTTTCTCAGGAACAACGGACTCAGGGGTGGCTGGTTCGTGATCCCTCGCAGAATCCAATCTTGATGCGTGTAGAATGAGTACGAATTGCCCGGATACGATTCTCAGGTTTCGGCCTGGTCGTGCAAGAACAGCCATACTCCCCCGAAGGCCAATAGCATACTGATAGCCCCCACAGTTGTCACTGCGCTCAGACCGCGCCACTGCCACAAGGCCGCGGTCAGTGGCGGCCCCAAACCCAGCCCGACCGCATTGCCAAGGGCAACCAGCGAGAAGATGGTTGCGCGTGCATCAGGAGCTTGTTCGGCATAGAGGGGAAATAGCGAAACGATGCTCATCTCAACCCATAGCACCGTGAGCAGCAACATGATACGGCTGCTGGATAGTGTGAGGCTAAACCCTGGCAGCAATCCAAAGAAAATCGCGCCAATTGCCAGACTGATCAGGCTGCCACGGCGCTTGCCCACACGATCGATAAATAAACCTGCCAGAATCGCGCCTGCCAGCTCGGCAAATCCAATCCGGTTAGCGGTCAGCCCTAAGCCCAACGCATCGAGTTCGTAGTCAGCGCTCAGCCAGATGCTCCAAAAGGTCATAAAAATGCCGACGCCGGCGAAGAGCAGCATGGATACAACCGCCGAAGCCAGTACATTGGGTTGTCTCAAGAGCGCTCCCATCCGCTGGGGCTCTGCCATGCTCCGGGTGCGCGTTTCGCTTGCCGGGAGTTTGCGCCAGATCAACACAGCAGCGATCAGGCTTAATACACTCAAAACGGCAAAGGGAATCCGCCAACCCCAGATATTCATCATCCAGCCGATCGCGGGCATCACTACTATGCCCGAAATCGCAAAGGCAATATCCACTGATGCCAGCGCCCGGCCGCGTCGTTCGTACGGAACCTGATCGCTGATATAGGCTTGCTGAGATGGCAAAAAGGCATTGGTTGCCACCCCCACCAGAAACATGGGTAATGCACCCCACCAGCCCTTTGCCAGCGCCATTCCTGCCATGCCCACAAATTGAATTAGCAAGGCCGCGCCCATAATATTGCGACGGCCTATGCGGTCGGCTAGCCTGCCGATGGCTGGCCCCAGCAAACCGGAAGTGGAGCGAATGGTCAGCAGCCAACCGAAGGAGGCTACACTGAGATTGAGGCCTGCCGAAATTTGGGGGATAAAGGGGTACGCCATGCGAAAGCTGGTATCCACAACCAGGCGGATGACAAAGATCAACGAGATCATGCTGATACTCAGGCCAGTGTAATAGATAATGCGCTCGGCGAAAGCAGAACGTGCGGTTGAATATTTCAAATAATACTCCAGTGTAGCTCTAAATATCTATCTGAGCGTTGTTGATTCAATTCTGTTTCCAACTGATGATGTATTCCGTCCATTCGTTGGGGAGCGCAAGCCCGGGATCGTTCACTCGCCAACTGCCATTCAATCCGAGTTCAAGCGCGGTGAGTTTGAAGTGGCACATAGCAATACCCATATCAACGCGTTGAAGATCAGCCAGCTTAAGAAGTTTGGCGTAATTGTTGGTGCGATAGCCGCGCGTCCTGCGCAAATAGAAATGCCACTCTGTGCCAGTCTTGATAATTCTCCACGGCTGACGGTTGGATGCTGATGGCCCCCGGCGCACCATTGCCAACGGTATGGCGAAATCTCCGGCAGTTTCCTGTGAAAGCGGATTGTCGAAGCGCTCGGAGAAAAAGAGCTTATTCCAGGGGAGGCGATGGTCGGAAGCAGCCACATCGCGCACTTTGCGGTCAAAGCGGCGTGCCCGCGGGGCAATATAGCCCACCGAAGTCACTGCGGGGATGCTCTCGCCCTCTTGTAGGGCAACTTTCGCCGCGAAACGACTTTTGGCGAATGTGCCGCCCAGCCAGCACGTCCCCAGGTCGAGATCAGTGGCTTGCAGGATGATTTGTTCCATTTGGTAGCCGAAATCTTCGAGATTCAGCTCCCCCTCGCGAAGAACTCCAACGAAGAAACCGGCTGCCCCTTTGATGAAGCCATAGGTTCCCAATCCCCTCAGGGCTTGCGCGTCTGCCTCGGTGGCAGCCACCAGCGCAAAGCGTGCCCGATTCCCCAGCGGGCCAACCTGGGCCGCTGAAATCCGGCCAGACAATTGAGCTATCGTATCCGCATCAAGGGGTTCTTCACGATACGTTCGGCAGGAAAAGCGCGCCGGGATGAGTTCAGTGATGGCTTGTTCAAATAGCATATTGTTATTCCCTAGCGCGAAATGCCTGGCCTGTATACATGCGACCAGCCCGCGCCATCGCAATTTTTGCAGCGGTCTTCTTCATCATTTTTCCCGCTGCCCTGACACCAGGGGCATGCGCGCGCGGGTTGTGCCACCAGCACGCTGCCCTCGCCGCGGCACATGTGGCACACGGTCTGATATTGGCTAAAGCGGCCCGTGCCTTCGCACCAGGCGCAGGTTTCGGGCGCAAATTGGATAAAGGGTGTAACCATAGAGTTCTCCAGATAGGGTCAGTTCAATTAATCAAAAAAGAACACAGATGACTCTGATTTGCGGATTTTCATGGATTTTTTGTTTTTATCCGCGAAAATCCGTATCATCCGCGTTCTATGCTAAAAAACGCTGAATTTCGATCAAATATCCGTTGGGGTCACGCAAAAAACAGTGCAGAATATTGTACTGCGGATTGACGCGGGGTGGGTGCTCGAATTCTACACCGCGCGCTACAAGCATTGCATACCAGCCTTCGACATCGGAAGTCACGAGCGTGAAGATCACACCCGGGTGCTGATTCTGCGCATCAGGGCGTTGGCAAAAGCCCAGCAGAGCGCTTTCGGTGATCTGATAGATGCGGCAGGTTCCCTGATCGAGCCACAGTGTTAGACCGATAATTTGTTCATAAAAGTGGGATGTGACCGCGAGGTCGCGCGTGTACAAAAAGGTGATCTGCTCTGAAATGGAGGGGAGGGTCATGCGAGGCTCCGGGCAAGTAGCTGAATGGGATGGATGGCCTGGCGTTGAGCGCCGTCGGCGATCTGCGCCTGGCAGGAAACGCCCGCCGCAGCGATAATTACATCTTCATCGGCGCGCCGAACCGCCGGGAAGAGTTTCATCTCGCCAACCTGCATCGAGAGTTCGTAATGTTCGGTCTCGTAGCCAAACGCGCCCGCCATGCCGCAGCAGCCGGAGTCGATGACTTCGACAGCGTATCCGGCTGCTTTGAGCATCGCCACGGTGGCCTGTTCGCCAACCGGTTGACCGTCATCCGCCGGGGGTTGGGCTTTTTGATAGCAGTGGCCGTGGAGCAAAACCGGTGAAGGTTGCAGGTTGAGGGTTGGCAGGCTGGCAGGCTGGCGAATGATGAATTCGTCGATCATCCAGGCGCGGCGAGCAATCAATTTGACGCGTTCATCATCGGGGAAAAAATCGGGGAATTCGTCGCGTAGGGTGTAAATCTCGGAGGGTTCCAGACCGATGATGGGATACTCACCCTGGGGGTCAATGGCATCAATCGCATCTACAACGCGCGCTGCATGACGTTTGGCGGCATCCAGAAATCCCTTTGAGATCAGTGTGCGCCCCGCGCCAACCACGGGGAGAATTTTTACAGCAAAATTGAGCTTCCGTAAAACGGTCAGGGCGGCGGCTTCATCATCGGGATCGAAATAGCGCGTGAAGGCGTCGGGGAGATAGATAATTGGAGATTGGGGAGTGGGGATCAGGGGAACCTGATCTCCAATTTTCCGATTGTATGATTTCTCAAACTGCGGCAATTTGCGCTGCGGTGCCAGATGCAAAATATGAATAACACTTCCCAACCCTAATCCCCAATTGCCTAATCGCTGAGCTTTGCTCCCCAACCTCGCGAAAGCACCAATATAGCCAAAGACATAATCACGCAGCTTGCGGCGGTGCGACTTATAGTAATGGTGCGTAAACTCGTATTTGAGTTTCGCCATATCCACCAGCGAGGGACAATCCGATTTGCAGCCTTTGCAGGCCAGGCACAAGTCTAAGGCATTGAAAACATCCTGTCTCCGATCTTCTGTCGGCGAAGCGCTAATCAACGCCCGCAGCAAGTTTGCCCGCCCGCGGGTGGAGTGCATCTCTTCGCGCGTGGCCTGGAAGGTGGGGCACATTACCCCACTATCGCCGCGGCAGACTCCGGCCCCGTTGCACATCTCGATGGCCCCGCTGAGGCCATTTTGCTGGGCGAAGCTCATCACAGTCTCCCAGCCGCGGGCGCGGTAATTTGGCCCGTAGCGCAGATTCGTATCCATCGGCGAAGGGGCCACGATCTTGCCCGGGTTGAGAATCCCCAACGGATCGGCTGCCAGCTTCAAATCCTGGAACGCCTTTACGATTTTCGGGCCGTAGAGTTGCTCCAACCATTCCGAGCGCGCCAGGCCGTCGCCATGCTCACCGGTCGTGGTTCCCCCCAGTGAAATCGTGGCCTTGACCGCTTCCTGGGCAATCTGGCGCAGGTCTCGTATTCCACTTTCGGTTTTAAGATTTAAGAGCGGGCGCACATGCAGACAGCCCGCCGAGGCGTGAGCGTAGTAATAAAACTCGGTGTTATGATCGGCGGCAATCGCATCCATGGCGCGCACATAAGCGCCCAGATTTTCCACAGGAACGGTGAGGTCTTCGATGAAGGTGTGCGTGCGCAAGTCGCCGGGTTGCGATTGCAAAATGCCCAAGCCAGCTTTGCGTACCGCCCAGACGCGGCTTTGCGCCTGGGGCGTTTCGGCGATCAGCGCATCCTGTCGCAAGGCGCGCGCCTGTGCCAGGAGTTGCGGCATATTATCTCCGGCGAATTCGACAGCCAACAACGCCGCGGGGAGGCGGTCGGAAGCTCCTGGTATAAAATCTAACATGCGTGCGTAAGCAGGCACGGATGCAGCCAGTTCAAGCAGCACGCGCGGGATCAGCTCGATGGCGCTGGGGTGGTGCTCCAGCAGGCGCGGAGTCTCCTCGCAGGCTTGCTCCACGGAATCAAAGGCCAGCACCGCCAGTGCAGTGTGACGCGGTTTGGGTACCAATCGAATAGTGGCCTGACGGATCACGCCCAGCGTGCCTTCAGAGCCAACGAGCAGATGGGCTAGATTGATGTGGTTGGGTGAGATAGGCGGGTAGCCGTTGAAGGTTGAAGGTTTAAGGTTGAATTGCGGAGGTGCGGAGGGGGACCAGGACAGCAGATAATTAAGATTATATCCAGCCGCGCGGCGGTAGGTGCGCGGCCAGCGGACGCGGATTTCGCCGGCGAGGGTTGCGCGGATGTTGAGGGCAGTTTTAAGAAAAGCGTTGAAGGTTGAAGGTTGAATATGTGAATGTTCGAATGTTGAAACGCTTGTTTCTTCCAGCGTCGCCATTTGCCCATCGCCAAAAATCGTTTCAAGCGCGACGACATGATCGGCAAACATGCCATAGACAATCGAGTGCGCGCCACTGGCATTGTTGGCAAGCGAACCACCCAGCGTAGCGCGGTCGGACGAGGCCGGGTCGGGGCCGATCATCAGGCCGTAGGGCGCGGCAGCGTGGTTGATATCGCGCAGGATTGCCCCCGGCTCGGCAGTTACCCAGCCATCACCCCCTTGATCGTCATCGTGTATTTTGTGGATTTTGTTGAGATAGCGCGAACAATCCAAAACCAGGGCTTTACCAACGGCTTGTCCGGCCAATGAACTGCCCGCCCCGCGCGCTAGCACAGGCACGCGGTATTTGGCCGCCAACTCTACCGCCGCGTTGAGATGATCGAGCGTGCGCGGAAAACCTACCCCCAGCGGCGTAATCTGGTAGAGCGAAGCATCTGTGCTGTAGATGACGCGCGTGGCGTCGTCGGTGCGGATTTCTAGCCCGGCGCGGTGTAGTTCGTGGAGCAAATCGGGAGGTAACATATCGCTCCATTGTAGAGCAAAAGCTGCATGCCGACAAGATTGCCTGAATAATTCGCGAATTAAATATTGACTTACGCTAGCGAAAGTGTTATATTTGAAATATAAACTTTCGCTAGCGTAAGGAGTTCCAATGAGCGAAGAGTGGATCAGTACTCAGGAAGCGGCCAAACAACTTGGCGTTACAACCGCCCGTATTCGACAGTTGGTGGCCGAAAAGAAAATAAACGCTCGAAAAGTGGGCGGAAAGTATCGCGGGCAATGGCTGGTTAAGGCCACTGATATTGCCCAACGTATTCAAAAAGGAGTAAGTACTAAAATGAATGTAAAAAATCGTATGACCCCCAACCCGATCACAGCCTCACAGCAGACCAATTACAATCAGGCTTTGCGTCTGATGCAGCAAAATAATATCAAACATCTTCCAATTGTTGATAGTCACGATAAATTGATAGGCATCGTTACTTATAACGATATGCTGCGCGCTGAGCCTTCGCCGGTGACCAGCCTGAGCGTTTTCGAAATTGCATCCCTGTTGGAAAAAGTCACCATGAAACAGATTATGAACCATCCTGTCTTGGCGATTGAAGAAACCTGCAGTATTGCCAACGCGGCTAAATTTATGTTGGATAACGATATTGGCTGCTTGCCGGTGGTGCGCGACGAGGCGTTGGTCGGCATTATTACCGACACAGACATCTTTAAAACTTTTGTTGAGATAACTGGTGGTGGACAGGCGGGGACTCGCCTGGAGGCCAAAGTTCCCGATCAAAAGGGCCAGTTGGCAGCCTTGACACAGGCGCTCACCGAGGCTGGGGCCTATATTGTCTTGGTGGCGATATCTTACGATGATTCAGGCGATTATTCGTATGTTGACCTCAAGGAGCGCGGCGGAGATGAGCAGAAAATACGTGCGGAATTGGGAAAACTGGATCATGTAGAAGTGCTTGAAATCCGCCCCAGCGACGGTGATCAGTTGCGCAGTTTTGGAAAATAGACGATTGCTCAAAACAGGCAGGCTCAATCCCCTGCCTGTTTTTACATAAAATATACCAACCGCGCGGGGGTCACGGGATAGGTCGCTTTCGTTGCCCAAAACATGGTATAACTAGGCCAGTCAACCCACAACGAAGCGACCCTAAAAAGTACATCTCATGCCTCAATTTGAATTCCACATTTCTCGCCAGTCACGCCAGAATTATCAATTTGACCAGACCCTGTTTAGCTTGAGCGGGAATGTCATCTTTGCCGATTTTAGCGCCGCGCGGCTCTTTGCCCAGAAAATGAATGTCAAACGCCATCCGGAGCAGGCCGTTAGGGCCGGGCATATTCATGCCATGGGCTTGATCGATGAAATTTTGCATTTGCTGGCGCGCCAGTATCGTCTGCAAACTAATCCGCTGGCGCTGGAGAAGGCCCTTGTCTGGCTGGAGAAAAATGTAGGCGCTCTAGCTGTGGACGCAGCATTGCTGCGCTTTGTGGAAGAATTTCCGCCCGTCGCGGTTTATCGTGGCGAGCTTTCGCTTGAAGATTATTTGCAAGGCCGCAGCGATGGGTTGCTCAATCGTCAGATTGCGCTCGAAGAGTTGCTGATGCTCTGGCTGGCAAATGCCAACCCGGCTTTTAACCCCTATGCGGAGCTTTTCGACGATCAAACTCTGGTTGCAGATACGGCCTATTCGCAGATCGTTAAGGGGTTGGGGGAATTCTTCGAGACACAACCCCGTTTCGGCTCCGGCGATCAAACCCTGATCGAAGTTTTGCGCGGCCCTGCTTTGGCCGCGCCCGATTCCCTCGAGGGGCAACTCGATTTTATTCGCGAGCAGTGGTCAGTCGTTCTGGGTGAATATTTGCAGCGCCTGCTCAAGGGTCTTGATTTCATCAAGGAAGAAACCAAACCGAGTTTCTTTGGCCCTGGCCCGGCGCAAGTTCCGGAATATCCATCACCTGGCAGTTCGCTCACGGGCGACTACCCGCTTTTCGAGGAAGAACGCTTCAGCCCCGATAGCGACTGGATGCCGCGCCTGGTGCTGCTTGCTAAAAACACCTATGTCTGGCTCGACCAGATGAGCAAAGATTATCAGCGCGAGATCAAGCGCCTGGATCAGGTCCCGGACGCGGAACTGGACAAGTTGGCGGGATGGGGTTTTACCGGCTTGTGGCTGATCGGTCTGTGGGAACGCAGCGCGGCTTCCCAGCGCATTAAACAGCTTTGTGGCAACCCCGATGCGGTTTCCTCAGCCTATTCGCTCTACGACTACACCATTGCCAACGACCTGGGCGGCGAGGTAGCATATAACGATTTACGCCATCGCGCCTGGCAGCGCGGCATCCGCGTGGCCGCCGATATGGTGCCCAATCACGTTGGTATTTATTCCAAATGGGTGGTTGAACGCCCCGATTGGTTTGTCGCCCTCGATGAGCCGCCTTTCCCAACCTATTCGTTTAACGGCGAAAATCTTTCGCATGACGAGCGCGTGGGTATTTATATCGACGATCATTATTACGACAAAACTGATGCCGCCGTAGTTTTTAAACGCGTCGACCAATGGACCGGTGATACCAAATATATCTACCACGGCAATGATGGCACGGCGATGCCCTGGAACGATACTGCCCAACTTGATTATCTTAATCCTGAAGTGCGCGAAACCGTCATCCAGACAATTTTGCATGTGGCGCGACAATTCCCTGTGATTCGTTTTGATGCCGCCATGACGCTGGCGAAGAAACATTTTCAGCGTTTGTGGTTCCCACAACCGGGTACCGGCGGCGATATTCCATCGCGAGCCGAATATGGCCTCACCCGCGAACAATTTGATGCTGCCATGCCGCTCGAATTCTGGCGCGAAGTCGTTGACCGCGTTGCGAAGGAAGTCCCCGACACCTTGCTCCTGGCGGAGGCCTTCTGGATGATGGAGGGTTATTTTGTGCGCACGCTGGGCATGCACCGCGTGTATAACAGCGCCTTCATGAATATGCTGCGCGACGAGAAAAACGCCGAATATCGCCAACTGATTAAAAATACGCTCGAATTTGACCCCCAGATTCTCAAGCGTTATGTCAACTTCATGAATAACCCCGATGAAGAAACCGCCATCCACCAATTTGGCAACGGCGATAAATATTTCGGCATCTGCACGCTCATGTCCACGCTGCCGGGCCTGCCCATGTTTGGGCACGGGCAGGTGGAGGGCTTCCACGAAAAATACGGCATGGAATACCGCCGCGCCTATTGGGATGAATACCCCGACACCCATTTGGTCGACCGCCACAAACAGCAGGTTTTCCCTTTGCTGCATCGCCGCGCCCAATTTGCCGAAGTCGAAAATTTCTTCCTGTACGATTTCTACACGCCGCACGGACAGGTGGATGAAAATGTTTTCGCGTATTCCAATATCGATCAAGGGCAGCGTTCGCTGGTCATTTATCACAATTGCTGGGCCGACACCCGCGGCTGGCTCAAGGCTTCGGCAGCGTATCTCGATAAGGCCAGCGATGAACTGCGCCAGACGCATCTCGCCGAGGGCTTGGCGTTGGACTACGCCCCCAATATCTACACTATTTTCCGCGACTATATCAGCGGGCTGGAATATATCCGAGCCAATGCTGAGTTGCACGAGCGCGGTCTGTATATCGAATTGGGTGCGTATAAACATCAGGTCTTTGTCGATTTTCGTCAGGTGGCCGATACTGGATGGGGTCAATACCGCCAATTGGCCGAATATCTCGATGGCCGCGGTACCCCCAATATCGAAGAAACCATGCAAGAAATTCTGCTCCAGCCGTTGCTGACGCCTTTCCGAGAATTAGTCAACCCGGCCATGTTCGAGCATTTACTAACCTGTCAGCCTGCGACCCTGCAGCCAACTCTGGACGAAATTGAACAAAAAATGTTGCGCTTGCTAACTGAAATCGAGCGTATGACTGAAATTGAAGTTGAGCACGCGCGGATTGTCGAAGTGGTTTTAAATCGACTGGATGCCTTTTGGGATTTGCCCGTTGCCGAGGCGGGCACACCGAACGCGCTCACGAGCTGGCTGCTGCCCGAAGAAGATGATCCCGCCTTCATGGGGGTGCTGCTGGGCTGGCTCTGTACCCATAACCTGGGTGCTAGCGTCGGCGCGGACGAAGAAGAAATTCCGGCGCGCAGTCGCGAATTGCTGGATGAGTGGTTGCTTGCCAAGAGCTTTGGGCAAACCCTGGATGAATTGGGCGCAAGTGCGGATTCCGCTGCTCAGGGGGTGGACGCGCTCTATGCGCTGGTTCAGCACCAGGGCTGGTACGCTATCCCCGGCGAAGCCGGTTTCACCCTCGAAAACTGGCTGCGCGATGCCGATGTCCGGCGTTTACTGCGCGTCAATCGCTATCAGGGTGTGCAGTGGTTCCACAAAGAATCCTTCGAGAAATTCCTGCGCTGGATGCTGGCCGTGGCGCTGATTGAAATTGACGCCGACTCAGCGATTAACGAAACCGATAGAGAAGAAATGGTTGCCGAGCTATTTGAACAGACGCAAGTGTATCGCGCCGCGGCTCTGGCTTCTGACTATCAGGTTGAAAAGCTGCTGGCCGCTTTTGAGTGAGTTGCTCTGTTATTATTCCCGCTGAAAGTGCTTTGTCAGGCTTCCCTGACGCGCTCAAAAACTTCATCGCCGCGCAGAAAGATTAGCGCAGCATAGAGGTGCAAATATTCCTTCATTAGCCGACCAATTTAAATCGCTGGGTGTTAACCTGGGGATGGATCATCTGCCGCAAACGCCGCCTGCAGCGCGCAAGGATTTTCCGATTGAGAAAGTCATCGCCGGGGAGTGGTGGTCTACCCGCGGTGGGGAGGCCTTCGTAGTGGAGAAACGCTATCCGGACTCCTTTCGGCAGGGTTCTGTTCCCCTGAGAGGCGATTCGCCCTTGGGGATTATCACGGCCTGGGCGAAAGCGCCGCAACTCAGCCAACTCAATCTTGAACAATTCTTATTCTTGGATACCGAAACTACCGGATTATATGGGGGTACGGGAATTTACACGTTTCTGATTGGCGCCGGACGTTTTGAAGGGGATGAATTCCGTATGGCACAGTTCTTTTTACGTGACCCCGGCGAAGAGGGCGCTCAACTGGCGGCTTTCGAACAATTTGCCGCCCCTTGCGAAGCCATAGTCAGTTTTAACGGCAAGTCGTTTGATATGCCCATGCTCAATAATCGTTTTGTGTTGAATGGTTGGCCGCTGCCGCTCAAAGATGCTGGACATCTCGATTTGTTGCATCTGGCGCGGCGTTTATGGAAAGCGCGTTTGACCAGCCGCGCGCTTGGCGATCTGGAAAGCCGTATTCTGGGATTGCGCCGTTCGGAGCAAGATGTCCCCGGCTGGATGATTGCTGACCTATATTATGACTATCTGCACACCGGTGATGCGCGCCCGCTGCGGGGTGTTTTCTACCATAATGAGATCGACGTGGTTTCGATGGCGGCCTTACTCAATCATATTTCGACCCTGCTGACCAATCCGGTGGAGGGCGATATTGAACACGGCCTGGATTTGATTTCGATTGGCAAACTCTATGCCGATTTGGGGCATCCTAATACCGCCGCCGAAATTTATCGCCGCGGTCTGAGCTATGCTGACGTGCAGCAGGATGCCTATTGGAAAGCCCTGGAGCAACTTTCGTTTTTGCATAAAAAACAAGACGAAATCAATGAAGCCATGCGACTGTGGCAGGAAGCTGCCGAAGCCGGGCAGATTTACGCCCATGTCGAAATTGCCAAAGTCTACGAACATCGGCGCAAGGACTATACTGAAGCCGCCCATTGGACTCAAGTTGCGATTGACATTATCTCTACCCCCAACCACCCCGCCGTTGATCGCGCCCAGTGGCTGCCAGAATTAGAGCATCGCCTGGAACGCTTAACGCAAAAACAGTTGAAAATTGAAGGTTGAAAATTCCTCCTTCAACTTTCAACCTTTAACCTTTAACCCGCAACCCTATGTCTAAACAAAACTCTCTCCGCAACCCCCATCTCCCCGGTGGCGCTTTCTATTGGGAAGGCAATTCTACCGGAGTATTGCTCATCCACGGTTTTACCGCCACGACCGCCGAAGTGCGCCTGTTGGCAGAACGCCTGCACGCCCAGGGCTATACGGTCTCAGGGCCGCTGCTGCCGGGGCATGGCACTACGCCCGTGGATGCCAATCGCTTTACCTGGCAAGATTGGATCGCCACCGCTGAAACCGCCTATCAGGAAATCAGCGCCCGTTGTGAGCGTGTTTACGTGGGCGGCGAATCAACCGGTGGCGTGCTGGCGCTTTATCTCGCCAGCCAACACCCCAAAATCCAGGGTGTATTGGCATATGCTCCGGCGATGGACCTTGGCCTTTCGCGCTGGGAAATTCTGGCGTTACGTCTGGTCGCGCCTTTTATTCCCGCGCTGGATAAACATCTTGCCGAGGATAATTTGCCCTGGCAGGGCTATATGGAAACCCCCTTGAAGGCGCTGCTACAATTAATCGCCTTGCAACGCCATGTCTGGCCGCTTTTACCTGCTGTTCGACAACCATTGCTCATCATCCAGGGCGCACACGATGGGCGTATCCCCTCAGATGTGCCCGGGAGAATTGCCGAAGAAGTTAACGCCACCCATGTTGAAATTCACTTCATGGAACAGTCGGGGCATGTGGTTATTCTCGACCGGGAGATTGATCAAGTCGCGGCATTAACGTTGGAGTTTCTGGCGCGCAACGATAGCAAAAACCTACCCCAAAAAATACAGGGCTAACACAATATTCACAAGTACGTAACTGGTGGGTACAAGCCATTGGAATAAGCGATCAAGTTTGAGCGCTTGTTCTGCGCCATCTCTGCGGGTTCGTAAATGCACCATGACATTTTCTACGATGGCAATACTGGCATATATATAGCCAACGAAAACGATCCCATCCAGGAGGGTTGGATAGGACAGGCGCGGTAAAAAACTTGAGAGCACGCGGTGAAAAGCGACCACGGTTAATAATGCAATAAAACTTCGCCCCATTCGACCGCTGGCGGCTTCTCCTTCCATCCAGAACACAGACCAGGAAAGCATGATGATTAATAGCATGGGGGCAATTTTCATCAAATAAAACTGGGGGTGACGCACGGCGTGAATACGGTATATGAACTCAGAAAACGCTTCGTCAGAACGAATTTCTTGCTCTAATTTGACTTCGCTTGAAATCGCGTCGATACTCCACTCTTCACTACTGTAATGCGGATCAAAGCCAATTCTTTTGTCGTTTGGTACAAGAACTAAATCTTGATGATTCCAGGCAAACGATTCAATATCGATCTCTAATATTTGTTCATCAAAAGGGAATTTCTTCAAGTCAAAATCGACATGAATCATCGCCACAAATTTTTCTTCATATTCCACGGTGCCATCCGAAAAGATAATCAACTCCAGATTTTCGGTTTGCCGACCATGGCTTGAATTTTCGATCTCGATATCGGGCCACCAAATTTGCTCTAGCTCAATTTCGGCAGCATGCTCTTCATATATTTTGCGATCATAGCCATATTCGGCGGCATCAAAAGCCAGGCGCTCGTCTTTCCATTGCAAATCCATAAACATTTCAGCTTCAAACATCGGAGTCGAATCGGAAGGCGCGGAAATTCCATCCAGCGCCATCAAATAAAGGCCAATTATCACTTCGGTGGGTTCGGCTGGGGGAATGACTGGCGCGATGACCGTTGATTCAGGGATTAGCGTTTCGCCTTCATCAGCCTGCGCCGAAGCAGGAATCAGGGCCAGGCAAAGTGCGGCCAGTATGATGAAGAGAATATTGCGATATTTTTTTTGAGATGAGTAAGAAGAATAGATAAGCATTGCCAGTTACTCCTTGAAAAGCGCGGGTGGGACTGTAGTACTGGCTGGTTATTATACAACAGAATTCAGATGCGATTATGCCGAATTAGGCAATGCTTATTTCTCGCGATGAAATTCTCGCACGATTTCGGCCATAATCGCCAGAGCAATTTCTTCGGGCTTGCGCCCCCCTAAATTCAACCCGATGGGGCCGCGGATGCGGTCGAGCTGCGCCATACTCATCCCCGCGTTGTGCAAACGCTGGCGACGCTGTTCTTGCGTATTGCGACTGCCCAGCGCGCCGATATAGAACGCCGGACTGCCCAATGCAGTGATTAGAGCCGGGTCATCCAGTTTGGGGTCGTGGGTCAACGCTGCAACGGCGGTGGTGCGCGTCAGCCTGATTTCTTTCAAAGCCTGTTCGGGCCAGGTGGTGAGGATTGTATCGGCGAGGGGGAAGCGCTGCGCGTTGCCAAAGCCTTTGCGTGGATCAATGAGGATGGTGCAAAATCCGAGCGTGTCGGCGAGCGCGACCAGCGCAACGGCAATATGCACACCCCCGATGATGACCAGCGTGGGGGCTGGGTGCGAGACATGGAGAAAGAAATCCACCTCTGGGGTTAGAGCGATGATTTCGGAGGGCTGGTTGCGCTGTAAGGCCCCCCGGAGGGAATCCAGCGCGACTGCGCGTAGATCACCCGCGAGCGCGCCAACGCTGCGCCCGTCTTCGTCCAGAAGCAGGTCTTTGCCCAGTAAGTTCTCCGGGCCGCGAATGACCATCCCCGCGGCGACTGATTTTTCTTCCTGCCAGAAATCGAGTTGAGTGAGATCGTAGGGGCGCACAAAAATTGCAATTTGGCCGCCGCAGGCCAACCCGACTTCCCAGGCTGTTTCGTTGGCGATGCCAAAATGCAGCAAACGCGGCTGGCTGTTTGAGAGGCTTTCCCGCGCGGCTTCGACAACCGCGCCTTCCACGCAACCCCCGCTGACCGAGCCGAGCATCTCGCCGGTTGATGAGACGGCCATATTTGCGCCCACGCCGCGCGGCGCCGAACCCCAGGTTTGGATGACGCTCGCCAGGGCGGCGCGTTTGTCTTGTTCGCGCCAGCGGATCAGGGCTGTCAGAATTTCACGCATCGGAATCTGGATTCAAGTGCGCCAGCATCTCGGCGGGTGTATTGACCGGATTTTTACAGGTGTAGCCCTGGCAGACATAAGCGGTGGGGCGTATGTTTTGCAGGGGACGATTTTTAAGAATTTCCGGGGCTGCTGCGGGAGCAGGGTAGGGGCTGTGCGCGCTGAGCGTGCGCGGCCGGTAGCTCTGCCACAGCGCATCAATGAGTTGTTGAGTCTCTGGGTGATTGCGTTCGCCAAGGATGGCGACCTCGCGGCTGGGGCCAATCGCGAGGTCGCATGCGCATAGCCATTGAGCAAAGCCAGTCGGATAGCGAGCCATATTGGGCGCTAATGCGGCGAGCATTGCTTCGGCGCGGTCATGCCATTGGGTGTTCAGCTCGTACGCGGCGAGTTGCAGCAATGCCGTAGCGGCCAGCGCGTTGCCGGAGGGTGTGGCGTTGTCTTGCAGGTCTTTGGGGCGCAGCAGCAATGCTTCGTGATCGTCGCGCGTGTCGAAGAAGCCCCCCGCCGGATCGCTGAAGTGGGCTACCATTTCCTCGCCGAGTTTTTGCGCCTCCGTGTACCAGCGGAGGTTTGAATCGGTCTGGTAGAGCGCCAGCAGTGCCAAAATCAGGCTGGCGTAGTCTTCCAGATAGGCGTTGTATTTGGCCTGCCCATTGCGCCATGAACGCAGTAAGCGATCCTCCAAATAGAGATTTTCAAGCAGAAATTCGGCATTGCGCTCGGCAATTTGCGTATAGTCATCTCTGCGCAAATAACGACCAGCTTCGGCAAAAGCAGTCAGCATCATGGCGTTCCAGAAGGTGAGCACTTTATCGTCGGTGCCGGGGCGGATGCGCCCGGCGCGTTTTTCGAGCAGCCGGGCATGAGTTTGGGCTAATTTGTGGGGCACATCTTCGAGCGGGATGTCAAATTCTTCAGCGAGTTGTTCATCGTCCAAAACGCGTTGCAGGATATTTTTTCCCTCAAAGTTGCCGCCTTGCGTCACGCCATACGCGGCCAGGAAGAAGATGGTCTCCTGAGGGTCCGTGATGATCTCCTGAATCTCTTCCAGTGTCCAGACGTAGAATTTGCCTTCTTCGCCCTCCGAATCGGCATCCAGACTGCTGAAGAAACCGCCCTGCGGGTGCGTCATTTCGCGCAGGGTGAAATCCAGCACCTCTTCACAGATGCGGCGAAAGAATGCCTCGCCCGTGAGCAGGTAGGCGTGCAAATAGGCCAACGCCAATTGCGCATTATCATAGAGCATTTTTTCAAAGTGCGGCACCAGCCAGCGGGCATCCACGCTGTAGCGGGCAAAACCGCCGCCAACAACATCGTACATGCCGCCTTTTGCCATGGCGCGCAAGGCATGTGTGGCGATTTCCAGAGCCTTTACGTCGCCGCGAGTGGCCTGCCGGAGCAAAAATTCGATCGCCATTGGCTGCGGAAATTTGGGCGCTTGCCCCCAGCCGCCATACTTTTGATCGTAGGCTTGCATCAGGTGCGTAGCGGCTTGATCCAGGGTTTGCAGGCTGATTTCGTTCCCTGTGGCGTCAGGCGTGTTGAAGGCTTGCTGCAGTTGTTGGGCGAGTGTCTGGCTGCTGTGCAGGATTTTGCCGCGTTCGTCGCGCCAGATTTGCGCGATGCTGAGCAGGATTTGGCGAAAGGCGGGCATCCGGTAACGCGGCTCTGGGGGGAAATAGGTTCCCCCATAGAAGGGTTCCCCCTCCGGGGTTAGAAAAACGCTCATCGGCCAGCCGCCCTGCCCGGTCATCGCCACGACCGCCTGCATGTAGATCGTGTCAATGTCAGGGCGTTCTTCACGATCCACTTTGATGTTGACGAAGTGCTGGTTCATAATTCCTGCGGTGTCTGCATCTTCGAAGGATTCATGTTCCATGACATGGCACCAATGGCAGGCCGCGTAGCCCACACTTAAAAAAATAGGCTTGTCATCGCGGCGCGCTTTCTCGAGGGCTTCTTCGCCCCAGGGGTACCAGTCTACCGGATTGGTGGCATGTTGAAGCAGATAAGGGGAATTTTCGTGGGCTAGTCGGTTGGGCATTTATGGATTCTCCTTGCGAGATTGGCATGTATTATACTGGATGCCGCGATGTGCAAAAATCTTTCGATGCAAACATTGAAACCGATTTGTTGTGTTGAAACGTAGCAACGTATCTTTCCAGGAGATTATGCGCTAAAATAGAATCAAATTCTATCTTCGTAGCGGAGTGGGCAATAGCATTGACGTAAGAATCTGAAGTTTGCGATATTCTTGTGGCCTGTATAAACCGGAGATGTTTTACAAATGAACGCTGGCCTGTATCAAAGTGTAATTGAACAATCGCAGGATGGGATTGCGATCTGCGATGAAAATGGGGTTATGGTGGTCTGGAACCGCGCCATGGAACAAATCACGGGCGTTCCCGCCGCCGATATGCTCGGATTGAAGGTTTGAGATGCAATTTACGCTCCTTCCGGAGGCCGAACAGACTCCGGCACGCCGGACCCAATTAAAAACAGATTTGACCGAATTTTTACGAACCGGCAAATTGCCTGATGCGAATCAGTTAATTTCCAGAGAATATATCCATCCAAATGGCACCCGATTGTATGTCGAGGGAATGATCTTTCCCATTCGAACCGAATCTGGCTATATGCTTGCCAACTTCGTTCGCGATATTTCCGAATATCAACATACCCAAATGGCGTTGAGAAAAAACGAGCAGGTATTGCAAGAATACGCCAAACAGCTTGAAGCGTTATTTAGCGCCAGTTTAACATTTGCACATCTGAGTGAGCCGCGCATTGTAGCCGAAAATGTGCTTGCGCTGCTTGAATCCCAAATGGGGTATCGCCGCGGGGCGATCGTGCTGTATGATATCGAGACCGGAAAATTTCAATTATTAGCTCATGCGCGCATGGGGTTGGCAGAGCAGGAATTTCTCGATGAAATTGTAAAAGTGCAGCGTTTCTTCGAAATGGAAAGCGGCATTACGCGTTGGGTTGCCCTGAATGGCGAGGCAGTGCGCCTGGGCGATGTCAATGCCGACCCGCGTTATCTGTGTGCCGATCCGGCTATCCAATCCGAATTGGCGGTTCCCTTGCAGGTTGGCGGGGAAACGATTGGCGCGATAAATGTTGAAAGCGAAACCCCCGACGCCTTTGATGAAAATGACGAACGCCTGCTCATGATTTTGGCAAATCAAGCTGCCGTCGCCATTCAAAATGCGCGTTTGTTTCTGGATACCCGGCGTCGAGCCGACGAATTGGCTGCCATCAATGTTTTACGCCAGCGCGTCAGCCAGACAATATCATTGGAAGAGTGTGCTGCCGTGGCAACCCAAGGCATACTGGATGCGACACGTGCTAACGTTGGATTTATCATGCTGCTCGAAGGGGATGATCTGGTTCCGATTTCGGTTCGGTATCGGGATTTTGAACGCACTTTTGATGATTTGCCTACGCATAAAATCGGCCAGTGTTTGTGTGGGTTGGCGGTATCCGAAAAAAGGGCGATTTATTCTTGCCCAATTGATATGGATGAGCGCTGCACCTGGAATGAATGTAAACAGCTAGGCTTGCGCTCTGCCGCTGTGGTGCCGTTAATCCGAGGGGATCAAGTATTTGGGATCGTGGGATTAGGGTCTGAATCTGAACATCATTACGAGCGCCACGAAGAATTTATTGAGACACTGGGCAGTGTAATCGCGAACGGCATGAATAACGCTTTGTTATTTGCCCAGGAACAGCAGCGTTTGCGCGAAGCTGAAGTGCTTCGACAGGCAGCCAGTTCGATAACGGCCAGATTAGATATGAAGGAAGTACTGGAAGGCATTCTGGATGGGTTGGCAGTAGTGATTGCCTACGACAGCGCAGCCCTGTTTTTAAGACGTGAAGGTTACTTACATCTGCTTGCCGGGCGGGGTTTTCCGGACTCGACGAAATTGCTGGGTGCGAAATTCCCCGAAGATGAGTTTACAAATCAGGTGTGCAAAACTCATCGACCTCTCGTGCTGGAAGACGCGTTGGCAGTGGATGATTTTAAGAGGTGGGGAGATGTAGACTATATTCGTGGCTGGATGTTATTGCCACTGATTGCCCGCAAAAAAGTGATTGGGTTTATGTCGGTAGAAAGCCAAATACCCGAGGCTTATGAAGAAACTGACGCGGAGTTTGCGACTGCCTTTGCGAACCAGGCCGCGATTGCTGTTGACAATGCACAGTTGTTTGAAGCAACCAAAAAACGCCAGGATGATTTATCGATTTTGTTTGATGTCAGTCAATTGCTGGCCTCTACTATGCAGATGGAATCCGTCCTCCAATTGATTGCGAAATACGCTACCCAGCTTCGGGGTTTAGGCAGTGGGGCGATCTATCTTATCGATGAGGAATCTTTGTTTTTAGGCGCGACAACACCGCCTTTGCCAGAGAATTTCCCGGCAGAGTTGCGGCGTGCAAATCTGGCCGAACATCCTCATATTGCCAAGGCGCTCTCATCTCGGAAACCGGTGATTATTGCAGATGTATCTGAAACGAGTCTGTCAACGGCGGAATGCGAGGTTGTTGAACTCAGGTCGTTGTGTTCAATCATTTACATTCCCTTGCTGGCCGGTGCGCGGCTTGTGGGTGCTTTGATTCTGGCATCTACAAATGGCGTGCGTGAATTCTTACCCGATGAAATTGAGATGTATCAAAGTCTGGCAAACCAGGCTGCCCTAACCATCGAGAATGTTCGTTTATACGAGGCATCCCGACACCATGCCTCCGAGTTGGAAAAACGGGTCGCGGAACGGACCAAAGAATTGCAAACCCTTGTTAATTTGATGGCCGGAAGAGAAGTGCGCATGGCTGAGTTAAAAAAGACCATCAAAAAATTGCGCAAACAATTGGTTGATGCTGGTATGGAGCCTATTGCCAATGATCCGTTATTGGAACCCGGTTATTTTGACAAAAAAATCCGAGATTAGATCGGTTTGTGCTATTATGTACGAAAGCTGAGTCAAGCGAAAAGATAGTGGAAGGTCACAAATGAGCGGAATCCGGTTCTCACCAGATTTGGAAGCCATGCGGCAGCGGATTGCTGAGTTAGAGAGGAAGAGAAGTGTGTGTCAGCGGGATGAAGAATTGCAGGCCGCTCAATTGCGGCTGATTAAATTTGCGGATGACCATACCGTAATCCAACTATTACAAAATTTCCTGGACGAAGCCGAAAAATTAACCAACAGCGAGATCGGTTTTTATCACTTTGTTGAAGCCGATCAAAAAACGCTGGCGCTGCAGACCTGGTCAACCAATACTCTGGCGCATTTGTGTAATGCTGATGGTGTGAGTTTGCATTATCCGATTGAGGATGCCGGAGTGTGGGTGGACTGTGTGCGTAAGCGTAAACCCGTTGTCCATAACGATTATGCCAGTTTGCCATATAAGAAGGGACTTCCCGAAGGCCATGCACCGATAGTGCGCGAACTTGTCGTCCCGGTTTTCCGCGGGGAGAAAATTGTCGCCATTCTCGGCGTGGGCAATAAGCCCACAGAATATGATGAGTACGATATTAGCACAATCCAGCGGTTAGCTGTACTGGCATGGGAAACAATTGACCGCAAGAAAGCGGAGAATGCGTTACGAGAGAGCGAAGCCAAGCTGAGAGGCGTTTTTCGGGTGGCGCCGATTGGTATTGGTCTGATTGCTGAACGAGTATTTGTCGATGTGAACGAGTGCTTTTGTGAGCTGACCGGATATGCCAGAGATGAACTTCTTGGGAGGAACACAAAATTTCTATATAGTAGTGATGAGGATTACCAGTCAGTTGGCGAGGAACAAGCGCGCCTGATTAGCGAAAAAGGAATCAGCGCAGTGGAAACGCGCTTTGTGCGCAAGGATGGAGAGATTATTCATGTTTTGCTGGGTTCAAGCCCGCTTGATTCGGCTGATTCGACAATCAATTTTGCCACGACAGCGTTGGATATTACCGGGCGAGTGCTTACAGAAGCAGAGTTAGCCAGGCATCGCGATCAACTGGAAGAATTAGTCGCCGAACGCACAACCCAACTTCAGGAAGAGATGGACAAACACCGACAAATTCTCAGTCTGATGGCCGGGAGAGAAGTGCGTATGGCTGAGTTAAAAAAAGCTATCAAAAAATTGCGAAATCAATTGAAAGATGCCGGTCTGGAACCCATTGCCAACGATCCGTTATTGGAGCATAATATTTCGTAAAGTATGCTTGACCCTTTCGAAATTTCCCCTTTCTGACAAGCGCCTGGCCCGCTACTTATTCCCCAAATTCCAGGTCAAAGTCAAGTTCATCGTTCCATTCATCAGCCGTTTCAATGGTGATTTCACTGAAAATTCCCACCTGATTGGCGTTAACAAAATGGCGCTTGACCAATTCCAGCATCGCCAAAAATGTGACCACAACATCCAAGCGCGAACGATTTTCTCCGAGAATCGCCCCAAAGGTGGCTCGTCGGCTGCGCTTCAGTAGTTGGACGATATGCCCTATTTTTTCGCGGATCGTCACTCTTGGCGCTGAAACTACCTTCCCGAGGGGCGTTCGATTATCAACCTGAGCAAAGACTTCAACCGCTAAGTTGTAAAGATCGTTCAGGCTGAAATCGCCAAAATCGGCGCGCGCCGGAAGTGTGGGAGGGGCTGCCAGGCGCAAGTAGGTGCGCAAGCCTTCAGATGCGCGCGCTTCAAGAATATTGGCAATTTCCTTATAGCGTTTATATGCCAAAAGTTGCCGGGCCAGCGCTTCGCCAGGGTCTTCTTCGCCATCCTCGCGGGCGGGTGGGCGCGGCAGCAACGCCTCAGATTTAATTTGAAGCAATTTTGCAGCAATCACCAAAAAGGCAGAAACATCTTCGGGCGATTGTTCGGGCATGGCGCGAATATACGCCAGATACTGGTCTGTCACCTGTGCCAGAGCTAGTTTAGTAATATCGAGTTCAGACTGTTCGATCAATTGAAGCAGCAAATCCAGCGGCCCTTCATAAACCTGCGTCATAACCTGATAGCTGCCAATTTGCTGGGTAGCAAAGTCAAATTTCATACCCGTGATTATACCTGACAATTACACTTTGCCATGCTATACTTCCCCGCAGAAAGCAGAAATGTAGTGAGCAATGAAATTGATTTATCCCGGGAGTTGAAGTTATGAGTGCCCTTTGGAAAGAAGTTGTTGCCGAGTGGCGCGGCGACACCACCTTTATCGGGAAAAACTTGGTAGGCGGCAGCGTCCAAATGGGTGAGTTGGATGGGCAGCCGGGCATCTCTCCGATGGAGTTATTGCTGACCGGATTGGCAGGCTGTACCGGTGTGGATGTAGCGCTGATTTTAGGAAAGAAGCGCCAGCCTTTGGATGACCTCCAGGTGCGCGTACGTGGAAAAAGGGCCGATCAGCATCCCAAAGTGTATACAGAAATTGTGATTGAGTATTGGCTCTGGGGGGAAGGCCTGAGCGAAAAAGCGATTGAGCAAGCCATTGCACTTTCTGAAGAAAAATACTGCTCGGCCAGTGCCATGCTCGGCGCAAAGGCGCAAATTATTTCTTCCTATCGCATCTTGGCCCCTGGTGAATCAATTCCAGCGTAAGCTAGAAATATCGAATGTAACGGAATGCGCCTTTTTGCATCTAACCAAACTGTATGTCGAAAACCCCCGCTGTGATTTCACAGCTATACTAAAATCTGATTATTCGATCAGGAGGACATAATGATTAACGAACCGATCCATGTTACCGATGCCGCTTTTGAGAAGTCTGTTTTGCAATCCGAGCTTCCGGTAGTGGTTGACTTTTGGGCCCCCTGGTGCGGGCCGTGCCGCATGGTTGCGCCGATTCTGGATAAACTTGCCAAAGAGTACGAAGGCAAAATCGTCGTAGCCAAAGTGAATACGGATGAAAACAATGAATGGGCGATGAAATATGGCGTTCAGGGCATCCCCACGATGCTCTTTGTGGCCGGTGGAAAAGTAGTTCACCAACAGGTAGGCGCCATGCCAGAGCCAACGCTGCGCAATGTGCTGGATCAATTCTTGAACGTGGTTGCCAATCAGGCTGCCGAATAATTGTTTTTAATTAACACAAAAAGAGCATGAACCGCTTTGCGGCTCATGCTCTTTTTGTGTTAGCTGGATTCACGTTGAATATCGGCTCCCAGGCCGCGTAATTTCTCCTCGATACGTTCGTAGCCCCGATCGATCTGGCCTATATTGCGTATCTTCGAACGCCCATTGGCAGCCAGGGCGGCCAGCACTAATGCCAGACCGGCGCGAATATCCGGGCTATCCACCGTTTCGCCAATTAATTGCGTTGGCCCCTGGACAATGCAGCGATGTGGATCGCACAAGACAATTTGCGCGCCCATCCCCGTTAGCTTATCGGTGAAATACATGCGGCCCTCATACATCCAGTCGTGAAAGAGCACCGTCCCGCGGGCCTGGGTGGCGACGACAATAGCGATGCTCATTAAATCTGTGGGAAAAGAGGGCCAGGGCATCACGTTAATTTTCGGGATGGCATCCCCGATATCAGGCTCAATTTCAAGAGTTTGCTCTGCGGGAACAAGAATATCCTCGCCATCCACTTCCCAGACCACACCCAGGCGGCGAAAGACCAGTCGCACCATATCCAGGTAGCGCGGCCCGGCATTGCGAATGCGGATGGATCCGCCCGTTACGACGGCTGCGCCAATAAAACTGACTACTTCAAGGTAATCGGGTCCGATTGTAAATTCTCCGCTACCTAATTTGGCAACCCCTTCAATGGTCAGCGTATTTGAGCCAATATTGCTAATTTTGCCGCCGAGAGTGTTGATCAGGTGGCAAAGTTCCTGAACGTGTGGTTCAGAAGCGGCATTGCGTAAAATTGTTGTACCCTGCGCCGTCGCCGCAGCCATGATGGCGTTTTCAGTAGCCGTTACGCTGGCCTCGTCGAGCAAGATATCGTTACCGTGCAAACCACCCTGCGCTGAAAAATGAAAAACGCGTTCAACACGATCGTATTCGATCTCTGCGCCCAGCGCTTCAAGCGCCAAAATATGCGTATCGACGCGGCGGCGGCCAATCACATCGCCGCCCGGTGGGGGCAGATGCAGTTCGCCGGTGCGCGCCGTCATTGGTCCGGCCAGCAAGATCGAAGCCCGAATACGGCGGCACTCATCCGGGTTGAGATCGTGTGTGCGCACCTCTTTGGCATGGACGCGCCAGGTATGATCGCCAATAGTTGTGATTTCTACCCCCAGGCTTGTGATTAGTTTGCGCATAGACAATACGTCCTGAATTTCAGGGACGTTATGCAAAATGACTGGTTCTTCGGTCAGCAGGCAGGCGGCCAGTAATGGCAGGGCTGCATTTTTATTTCCCGAAGGGATAACTTCGCCGTTGAGCGGCTTCCCGCCATGAATGATGAAGCGTTCCATGTTGATCTCCGTATCAATATTTATTTTTCTTGTGGTGTGGGCTTGTTTAGATTGACCTGATCGTAACGATGTCGCCATCGCGCAGTTTGAGCAGTTCGGCGGCGCTGTGCCGGTTGGCGGCAATTTCGATTAATCCAGTGCTGCCGATCAGCGCGGCGCAAGCTCCGGCTGGAATTTCACCAAAGGTCTTGGCCCAGGGCAGGGGGCGGCCATCCGGGAGGTGAACGCGGAATTGTGCAGGGTTGATGCTTTGTTGGGGAGTTGTCCTCGCCCAGGGCGTTAAGTGTAATTGCCGGTCTGTCGAATGTGTGAATTGGCCCAGGCTGGTCAGTAGATTACCAAAATGATCGGCGTGCAAGATTTCGCCGTGGATGCTGCCTTCGGGGGTAATCTCCAGCCGGGGAGGATGCAGCCTCACCGGGTTGGGCACTGCCGGGCCAAAGCTCGAGGGGGATACCCTCAAAGAGGCGTGTGCCGCCGCCGGGCTGAAAACATCCCGCCCGTGGAAGGTCATCCCCGGGGATGTGAGCATATATTGGGGATTGGCTAATTCCCAGGCGGGGGAATCTTCGCTCATCACATAACTAAAGCTGCCATTATCCGGCCCGACAAATCGATAAGTGCCGTTGTCGGCGATGATTGCCCGGCGCGGCGTGCCGACACCGGGATCGATCACGCTGAGAAAGATGCTGCCCTTTGGGAAGAAATCAGCCGCCTGCCACAAAGTGAGCGCCGCGCGGCCGATATCGCCGGGGGGAATATTGTGGTTGAGATCAATCATGCGGGCTGCGGGGTTGATGCGGGCGATAACGCCTTTCATAATGCCCACAAAAGCATCGCGTGTGCCAAAATCGGTTAGTAAAACAATCGGGTTGTGCATGGCGCAGATTATACGATGATCTCGGCATTAGTGCATTATGCCTGTATAATATTTGCATGTTCTCAAAGATAATATTTTTTGCGTTGCTGGGCTGGGGCGGCGGTATGCTTGTTAACTGGCTTTCGGATATGTTGTGTTCGTTGCGTCTGGATTCGTTGCTTGCCGATGTGCCTTGTAAAGCCTGTGTGTTGCCAAAGCAATGGGGCGCATATTTTTCAGGGTTGCAGCGTTGCCCGCAATGTAGCCGATGGCGTGTTCGTTATTTTCTAGTAAATAGTGTGTTTGCGGGGATCAGTATTGGGCTGGGGATTGCGCCGCCCGAGGGGATGCCTTATGGGGTGGGCATGGCCTTGATGATTTTCTTCGGCGTGGTGACGGTGATCGATGTGGAGCATCGGTTGATTTTGCATCCAGTGAGTTGGGTAGGCGCGTTTATGGGCTTGGGGTTTGGTATTTGGTGGCGCGGCTTAGTGGCTACTTTGCTCGGTGGCGCGGCTGGTTTTTCTCTGATGTTGGGTTTATATTTCTTCGGCGACCTGTTTGCCAAATGGATGGCGCGTCTGCGCGGTGAAACCCTGGAAGAGGTGGCTCTGGGCTTTGGCGATGTGAATCTGGCTGGGATTTTGGGCTTGCTTTTGGGTTGGCCGGGGATTATTGGTGGTTTGGTGCTGGCAATTTTGCTGGGCGGCGTATTCAGTTTGCTGTATTTGGTGGGAATGTTGATTGTGGAACGGCGTTACCGGGCGTTTGCGGCAATTCCGTATGGCCCCTTTTTGGTTGCCAGTGGGGTGATTCTACTCTTTTTGCAGGATATGATGTGGGGAATATGGCCCTGAACACTAGTTTTCTATGAGGAAGCCAGGGGCGAATGTCATTCTGAGACCCCATAGGGGTCGAAGAATCCCTGAAAACTTGATTGAAATATCCTGTTTTGTAGGGATTGCTTGCCGCTGGCTCGAAATGACATTTGGAAAATACTATTGGAATACCGCAATTATTCCAGAAAATCTAATACGCGTGCCAGAACTTCCTCCGGGGTCAGAGCGTTGGTGTCGATGTGCAGATCGGCGTGTTGATGGGCATGCGCAAGGCGTTCGATTTGCTGTTGGTATTCCCTTTCGGTCCAGTTGAAATTTTTACGCGCCATTGTAATAAGGTAAGATACTTCGAGGAAAATCAGGATATCGGGATTTGTGATGTGCTGCCACATATTGGGGGCAAAAGAGTGTTCCTGGGCAATGTGGCGCACGCTGAAACCGCGTGCTTTCAATCGGCGGGCCAGTTCCGATTTTCCAGAGCCGCAAGCTCCTACGATTCCAATTCGTATATTTTTTGTATCCATATCTGCGCTGGTGGCGAGTATTCGGGCTGCCGCAACCGCGAATCAATATTTGCAGGATAGAGCGCCTTAGATTTGGCCGTTGTCTTGTGACGCGCGGCTGATTTCGCTGGCTCCCCCGAGGATAGCCAGCGCATCAGCCGCCTTGATACGTCGCTCGGGGCCAGGGTGATAATCGGGCGCCTCGTTTTGGCGGCGCAATAATACGACACTGACATCATAATCGCGCTCGATAGCCTCAACACTCAAGCCGTTGAGGGTTGATTGTTCTGTAACTTGTAGACTGGCAAGACAAAGCGACTGGCCTTCTACGGTGATGGGACGGGTCATATCCACGCCCGCGGCGGTGGCGGCAAAAATTGGCGAGGCCGTAGCCGAGGTACTGATAGCCTGAAAGCCAAACTGCTCTTTAAGTTCATGGGCAAATTCATCGTCGAAAATGCGTACCACCACACGGATATCTGGATTCAGGCGACGCGCTTTCATGGCAGTTTGCAGGTTCAGGCCGTCTTGTCGTGTGCAGAGAATGATCGCTTTGGCTTTGGCAACCCCGGCAGCTTCCAGCGCGATTTCGCGGGTACTGTCGTCTATCAGCACAGGGATGCCAAGGTCGCGCACGCGATTGACAAGGTCGGCCTTGGGGCTGAGATCAATCACCACCACGTCGCGCCCCAGCGAATGCAAATGCTGTGCCACGCGAACACCTAAATGACCCAAGCCTACTAAAACAACATGACGGTTGAATGTGGATGCAACAGCCATTTCCCACTCCTTGCCGCGGGCGCGGCGATTGAAAAAAAGTACGCCAAAATCAGCCACGCCTTGCGCCAGTATGCCAATACCAACGACGGGCATCAGAAAATAGAAAATCTGTAAATACCAGCTTTGAGGGAAATTGATTACCGGATTCAGGAAAACCAGGGTGAGGATATGATAAGCGGCGGCGGCCACATCTCCGATGGGTTCGTCGGCCATGCGCGTCAGATATTGATAAAACAATCCCCCACCATAAATGGTTGCGATGAATAAGGCCAGCGGCCATTGGAACTGACGAAAAAGCAGCCAGCTATCGCGCAAGCCCGCGCGTAATCTTCGACCCAGCAAGGATTTTGAGCGCCACCTCATGGCCCGAGTGGCAAACGCACTGTCATGCGTCGAATCATGACGCTGCTGTCATGGGTGGCCTCGTCAGGGGTTGATACAACGCGGAGAGCGACCACGCTAATATCATCTACCGGGCGGCCATTATCCAGCTTTAGCGCGTGTTTGAGCAGTGTGTCGGCGACAAATTGGGGAGAGGGGTCTTCGTCGTTATCCAGTGTGGATTGCAGGCAAGTTACCGCGTCCATGGAACGGCCATCGCGCGAACCGGCGTGGGTGATGCCATCGGTAAAGATGACCACGGTGAGGCCGGGCTTGAGTTCTACCTGCGTAATCACTGGGCGTGTGTTGCGATAAAATCCGATCGACTCGCTTTCTTCGTTGAGGATTGTAATTTCTTCATCGCGTGCCAGTAGAATGGGGGCCGGATTGTTGCGGGTGCAAACCAGCGTATTGCTCATCAGATCGGCAGAAAGAATATTGAGCGTGGCCGAAACCTTTCCGCCGCGCTCTGTATGCAGCGCGTCGGCTGCGGCGCGGGCTGCGGCTCCATCACGCACGCCCTCGGCCAGCAGCGAAATGATTTTACGCACAACAAACGATGAAACCCACTTGGCCCCTTTGCCAGAGCTTTGTCCATCCGCCATCACAACCGATACCCCGCCATTGGGACGCTCGATAACTTCCACGGTGTCGCCGCTGGTCGAGGTGGCATATTTTTTAACTTTAGAGACTGCGATTTGCACTTCCATGCCTGAATTTTACCAACAAAGTCGTTTCCGATGTAGATTGGTTTTAGGGTTTTCTGGCGCGGACGATGAGCAGCTTCCAGGATGCTTCGGTAATTTCCTCGACACAGGCTTCAAAGCCAGCCGCGGTGAAATATTCCAGAAAGCGATTGTTCCACGGGGGAGCCTGACCGGTGAACTTAAAGAGTTGGGCGGCGGCTTTTTCAAGGGGGCGTTTTCCGGTAATCCAGGCGCTGGGCAAAACCACAAACTCGCCGCCGGGGCAGAGTACGCGCAAGACCTCGTGGAAAGTCTCCGGGGCAAAAATGAACTCCGGGGGAAAGGTAGCCACGATCTGGTGGAATGAATTATCTGGGAAGGGGATGAATTGCGCATAGCCATTGACGATGCGCGCTGTGAAGTGAAGTTTGCGCAGGCGGCCCTGGGTGAGAGTTGCCATCTGGGGGCTGGCATCTACCCCGTAGGCGGCAACCCCGCGCGAGTTTAGTGCGGCTTGAAGATGCCCGGGGCCGAATCCCAGCTCCAGGACGCGTTCCCCCGGCAAGTAGGGGAGCACACTCATGACCCATTCCTGCCAGTGTCCCAGCGAAACTGTTGCGGCAACAAAATCATAGGCCCAGGCAAAGGGCTGGTAGAGCAGGCAAAAAAAGAATCGCAGAAAACGCCCCAGCAGCACGCTAGAAAGCCTATTCATTTTGAAAGCGTGAACTGATCCAGGCGCCGATATAGACGACGGCGGCAATGAGATAAAGACTCTTGATGCCCCATAGGATTGAACCGTATTCGAGCATCCCGCCAACCACCGCTCCGCTGAGATTCGAGGCCAGCGGTTGAGCGGTTTCTTTTGCCCGACGTAAAGCTTCGCTGAAAATGACTCCGGCGAAGAACAAGGGCAACGAAAGCAGGGTTGCGCTTGCGATGGCTCGCGGGGCAGGGGGGATTGCGTTGAGGCTATCCAGCGGGAAAAAGTAGGTAAACAGCAGGCTGGCAAACAAGCACACGTAACTAATGCTCATGTTAATTCTTTTTTGCGACAGCACAAAAAGATTGGCGCCCAGAGCCATACTCAGTACGCCTGAGATTGCCAAGGCGTTAACGAGCCAGGTTGTGCCAAATAACAAAGCCAACTCGGTGATGCTTTTAAATTCGATCAGCAAAAACGCGGCGCCCAACAGCCAAAAATGCCAGTTGGGTTTTAGCGCCCGCGGAAATGAGCGGGTGATCACCGTGAGGCTGAGTACCAGAATGAGGCCGATGGCCTGCCAATACGCCGCGGGGATTTTGCGGCTGCGCAGATACAGGTAGGGCCAATCATCTGTAGAAATGGGAATATCATTGTACTGGGTGTTGGGTTCCCAGCGGGTTAATTCGGTATCGCTAATATCTACAGGGAGTACACTCGCCACAAAGGTGGTGCCAATATCGCCGTAATAGACAAAAATATTCTCAGGCCCGAATACTTCGGCCATGATGCGCCCCAGGCGTTCATCGATCCAGGGGGTTTTTGCCCCGAAAGTGAGCGAAACCAGACCCCGCTCGGTGAGCAGCGCTTTGACTTGTTGCAGACTTTCAACGGTGTACACGAAGGAATCCAGGCGGATATTCGAAAGCCCGGACAAGAGCATTTGTGAATCGAGCAAGCCGAAAGAGATCAGATCGTAGCGTTGATTGCTTTTCTTGAAATAGGAACGCGCATCATCGACAATCGTGGTGACGCGTGGATCGCTATAAGGGTGTTCGGGGTGGAATTCTTGCCCAAAGGCGAGGATAGCCGGATCAATTTCGACCGCGTCAACGTGCTCGGCGCCGTTGCGCAGCGCCGCCGCGGCGTCGTTGCCCATCCCCGCGCCAACGATTAACACCTGATCGCCGGGAGGGTGGAGCCTGTACGGTAAATTATACGAATAGACCGCGTTTTCCAACTCCTGATTGGCTTCAGGGAGGCTGGCTAAAAATACCTCGGATAAATCCATTGCGGATTGGTAAAAAACTTGCTGGATGTTAAGCGTATACCAGGTGGTCACGGATGAGTTTTCTGCGCCCGTTGAGATGGTGCGCTCGATTAATTCGAGGCGATGGTAGGGCGACCATGTAACCCCTCGCCCGATATAGAATATCCCGGCCAGGGAGATGATGAATAGCGTGACGTCTTTCCAGGAAAAAGTGTGCTGCTGAATCCAGAACACGGACAGGCTGACAAGGGCCAGGCCAAACCAGATCATCGGTGGTGTTTGCAGATAGGATAGCAAGGCGAAAAGCCATATCCCGATCAGGCTGCCAAGCAAATTAGCAATATAGGCCGGAATCGGTGCGTGACGGGACATTTCTCTGCCTGTTGCCTGCCCAATGGGAATAAAGAGTAGCATTGTGAGCAAGAAGAAAACAAACACAACCCCCAGGAATAAGCCCAGCGCCAGCCAATACGAGAAATCGCCGGTGAACCACAGGAATTCATCGCCTCTCGAAGGATAGGCCAATGCACGCGGCGATAAGACGCGCCCGACAATGAAGACAAGGAAGACAAAGATTCCGAATAAGGGGGCAAAGGCCGATTGATAGTTCTGCTTTTTGCCGACCAGCCCAAAGCCCAGCGCCAATCCCAGGAAGGCAGCGAGTAGAGGAAGGTTTTTGAAATACGAGAAGAGCCGGATTTCGCCGGAAATCCATCGAATTACGGCCAGTTCGAAGAATAGCCCCAGACAACTAATCAGGAGCAATGGATACCAGGTGCGTAGTGATTTCTGGAAGTTTGGCATCGACATGATGGATTATTTTGCCAGCAGCATTGGGACGCGTCCGGGCACAACGCGGTATTCGAGATCGTGGATGGCATAGTCGATGACTTCGCCATCGGTATGGAAGGGCGTGCTGGGCTCGGCGTGGATACGCAGCCAGGTGCTGTGAATTTCATGGATGGATGGGTGTTCGGTGTAATTACCTTCGCCCGCTTTCATGATTTTTGGCAGCGTTGCCAGCATTTCGCCGCGGGTGGTGATGGAGCCGTGGACGAAGGTGAGTTTGCCATCAAAGGGATCGGCGTGTGGCACACTATAGAAAATGCCGCCGGTGCGCGGGCTATTGCCTACCGAAACCAATGTCACCGGGCCTTCGTATTCGCCATCATCCCAGGCGAGTTTCATTTGCCATTGCGGATTCTTGAGAATCGTCAGGATGGTTGCCAGCAAATAGCGGGCGATACCTTTTACGCGCTTCATCTGGGTTTGTGTGACGCTGACTACGGTTTCCAACCCCACAGCAGAGTTGTTGAGAAAATAGCGCCCGTTAACCTGACAGACATCAATGGGGCGGTGATACCCGGCGGCGATGATCTGAGCGGCGACTTCAAGGTCTTTCGAGATGCCCAGATTATCCGCCAGATCATTGGCGGTACCCATTGGCAAGATGCCAAAGCGCGTGGTGATTTCGTTGTCGCCTGCGCCTTTGATTAGTCCGTTGACAATTTCGTTGTACGTGCTATCGCCCCCGGCGGCGATGATGGGGTCAAAGCCAGCTTGCAGGGCCTCGGCAGCCAGATCAATGGCGTGGCCGGGATATTCGGAGACGATCAATTCGTAATCGATGCCTGCGGCTTGTAGGGCAGCTTCGGCTTCGGGTTGGCGCTTGAGAGCATCCCAACGGGCAGCATAGGGGTTAAGGATAATTTTTGCGGTCATGCACTTGTCTCCTGATTGCGATGGAAAGGATATGTTTCGGGTTATGCAAGATATTGCAAGATCATTGGTAAAAATATTTTCGCCAGACTTAGGAAGATAAAAAAGCCTAAACTATCGGTGGCAGCGGTGACGAGTACCGAAGATGTCATAGCCGGATCCTGGCCCAGAGCTTGAAAGAGTAATGGCATCAGTGTGCCTACTGCGGCAGCCACCAACATATTGCCGATCAGCGCCAGGCCGAGTACCAGCCCCAGGTAGGGATTGTGCTGCCACAGGCCAACGCCCATGCCAATAATAATACCAATCACAATGCCTTGTAGCAGACCAACCCACAGCTGCCGGATAAGCACCGGCATAATACGGGATTTCTCTATTTTACCAAGCGCGATAGCGCGCACGATCATAGCGACATTTTGGCTGGCTGCGCTGCCGCCCTGCCCGGCAACCACCGATTGGAAGAATGCCAATATCGCGACTTGCACAAATAGATCGCCAAAAATACTGATAACCCACGAGGCGAACAGTGCGGTTAGCGTGTTGAGCAAAAGCCACGGCAGGCGGCCGCGTAGTTGCACGTATGTGCCGCTTTCGGGTTGCAAATCGGTATCGGCCACACTCGCCAGGCGGTAAATATCTTCGGTGGCCTCATCTTCAATCACATCCAGAATATCATCGTGGGTAATAATACCGATCAGATGATTGTGCTCATCCAGCACCGGCAACACCGAGAGATCGTAATGCGTCATCATACGGGCAGCTTGTTCCTGATCGGTATGCGGCGAGATCGAAATAATATCGGGATCCATAATCTCACGGATGGATCTCTCTGGGCTGGTGACGACCAGATCACGTAGGCCAATCACGCCGACGATTTTTTCATTGTCATCGCGTACAAAAAGGTAGTAAGGAATATCGCTGTCGGGGCTGAGTTGGCGCAAGTGTTGGATAGCCTGGTCGGCGGTGATGTTGGCATTCAGGCTGACAAAGGCCGTTGTCATCCGCCCGCCAGCGGTCTCGTCGGGGTAATCGAGCAGCGGAAGCACATCATCAGCATCTTCCATCTCGATAATGGCCTGCTCCGCTTTCTCGGGGCTTAGATCACCCAGGAGGTCGGCGGCCTCATCGGGGTCCATCTCGTCAAGCACGTCGGCGAGACGTTCCACGGAAATAATTTCAGCCGCTTCAACCGTTTGCTGATCTTCCAGCTCATCGAAGAGATCGGCTGTGGTGGCGATATCCAGGTGTTCCAGGATGCGCCCGCGGTCCTCTTCGTTGAGCAGTTCGAAGACATCGGCGCGGTCGGCTGGGTGCAGGCGCAAGAATAGCAACGCTGCCTGCGCAAAGTGCTCCGATTCAAGCGCCTTGTGGATCAGTTCTACCAGGGGGGTGAGTTTTGCGATGTCGGTCATGAAAAGAATGCTCCCTGTCAGTTGGTTTTATTAACAATACGCTGCGTTTCAATGCCGCTTTCAATCAGCCAGGTGATTGCGGCTTCAATGGTGTGCGCCTTACCAGTGAGTTGAATTTCAACCCATCCATCCTGCGAGGTTACCTGCGCCTGGAGGATATTCACCGTGAGATCGAAACGGCGGATGAGCTGATTGATGATAGGGACATCCAGCAAGTGAGACGGATAAACGAGACGAATGATCTGAGCATCCATCGATGGTTCTCCTTTCCTGTAGCGCGGGCCAGGGGAAAATATGTAGTTGATTTTAGCACGAATTCATTTTGAACCCCCCTGATTTTTACAGTCAATCGGTTATATTCTTCTTGAATCTTACCTGCTTGCGAGTTGACCGCAACCGGCCTGAATATCGATACCGCGGCGCAGGCGGATTGTGCAGGCGATTCCCTCGTTTTCCAGAATTTGCTGGAATTGGCGCGCGCGGCCCTGGCTGGAGGCTTCGCCCTTGAAGCCCTGTGTAGGGTTGAGCGGAATCAGGTTAACGTGAGCTAACATGCCCTTGAGGAGGGCAGCCAACTTTTTGGCTTGTTCTGGCGTGTCGTTGATCTGCTGGATCAACGCCCACTCAAAGGTAACGCGGCGCCGCGTGGCGCGGGCATATTCCTGCACCGCAGCCATTAGCTCAGCAATGGGATAACGGCGATTCACAGGCAGCATCGTGGCGCGCAATTCGTCATCGGCAGCATGCAGCGAAATTGCCAGGTTGATCTGCACATCTTCGGTGATAAGCTGCCGAATTTGTGGAACCAGCCCCACTGTCGAAATTGTAAAACGCCGCGCGCCAAGATTCATCCCCTCAGGGTGATTCAACCGCCGGATCGCATCCAGCGTGGGTTGGTAATTATGCAGCGGCTCGCCCATCCCCATAACAACAATATTGGTCACGCGTTCGTTTTGTGCGGCCAGACGGCGTGCGAAATAGATGACCTGCTCAACAATTTCTCCGCTGCTGAGATGGCGCAAGAAACCCATTTGCCCCGTCGCACAGAAGGTGCAGCCCATCGCGCAGCCTGCCTGCGTAGAGATGCACAGCGTGCGGCGCTTGTTGTAGCGCATTCGCACAGTTTCAATTGGATGCTCATCGGGCAGAAAAAACAGCGTTTTCAGCGTTTCCTCATCGGATGATTTTAGCTCGGTAATCGGGCGCAAATGACTGAATTCAACTTCATCGGCCAGACGTTGGCGCAATGCTTTCGAGAGCGTAGTGAATTCTTCGGGCTGAAGCCACCAATGCTGATACAAACCCTGCCAAATCTGTTTGGCGCGGAAGCCCGGCTCGCCCCAGCTTTTGAGCAGCATAGTCAGTTCGTTTAGATCAAGATCAAAGATATAGGGTTTCGTTGTTGATTGTCGGTCGTCAGTCATTAATCCTCGGTTAGCATTGCCAGCAGCGCAGTCAAATCGTCCGCAATTAAATCGGGTGCTGGCTGCCATTTCTCTGCCTGGGCACGGGTGGTTACACCGGATAGCACCAGCGCGGTGGGCGCGCCAATATTCTGACCGCCGGCGATATCGGTTTCTAAACGATCACCTACAACCAATGTTTCTGCCGCGCTAACCCCCAGGCGTTGCAAGGCCAATGCATACATGCCAGTTTGGGGTTTGCCAGCAATAAGCGGAGCCACATACGAAGCTGCTTCGATGGCTGCCAGCATCACACCTGCGCCGGGAACCTGCCCGTCAGGGGTTGGGAAGGTGCGGTCGGGATTGGTGCCTACAAAGATAGCCCCCGCGCGGATAAAGGCATTAGCTTGCATGAGTTTCTCATATGACAGCTTTTTATCAAGTCCAGCCACGACTGCCAGAGCTTCTGTTTCGCTGTGATAAAAGCCATGTGCCTCCAACGTGCTGAATAGCCCCCCCTCGCCGACAATATACACCCCCCCACCCGCGGGGAATTTTTCTCGCAAATAGGCTGCCGTGGCCTCCGACGAGTTGACCACTTGCCAGGGTTCCAGTGACACGCCATAGCCCGCCATGCGTTGAATATACTGGACGGGCGTTTTTGTAGAATTATTGGTGGCCATAACCACGCCCAATCCACGTTGCTGGATTGTAGCAAAAATCTGGGGCAAATTACCAATTGGCTCCTGGCCTCGCCAGATTACCCCATCCATATCTAGAATCAGGGCTCGCAATGAACGGATATTTAACGGTGTCATAGAATCTCTCAAACTGATAACTAAAAAGGGCACACAGGTTCACAAAGTTTTTCTTTGTGTTCCTTTGTGCCCTTCGTGGTTCAATCGGATTAGCGTATTATTTTTCGGGCGCTTCTAAAATTTCATCGACCAGGCCGTAGGTTTTGGCTTCTTCGGCATCCATCCAGAAATCGCGGTCGGTGTCTTTTTCGATCTGATCTTCATCATGACCGGTGTGTTTGGCAAGGATACCATTCAGGCGAGTTTTCAAACGTAGGATTTCTTTGGCCTGAATTTGAATATCCGTGGCCTGGCCTTGCGCGCCGCCCAAAGGCTGGTGCATGTGGATTGTGGCGTGTGGCAATGCATAACGCTGGCCTTTAGCGCCCGCGGTCAGCAATACGGTACCGAAGGAGGCGGTCATGCCCACGGCCACCGTGCTGATCTGGTTGGGAATCATCTGCATGGTGTCGTAAATCGCCAGCCCGGCGTATACCTGCCCGCCCGGCGAGTTGATATACATCTGGATGGGCGCTTCGGCATCTTCTTTGCTCAGGTGCAGCAGTTGCGCCACAACGAGATTGGCAACCTGATCGTTGATCGGGGTGCCCAAAAACAGGATGCGGTTTTTTAGCAGCATGGCGAAAACATCATATAGACGTTCGCCTTGCGGGGATGATTCAATCACATAGGGGGTTAACGCATTGGGAAATTGGATATTCATGCGTCCTCGCTTTCGTCTTCTTCGGGGGTGGATTCACCAACCTCAGGAGGTGTTTCATCCTCGGATGTTGGGGTGGGTGCGGCTTCCTCGGGGGTGATTTCACTCTCTGGGTCAGCCTCACCAGCTTCGGTCTCGTCCGCTTCGCTGGCTTCGGGCAGCGGTTCGCCTTTGGCGATCGCGCTCAGATATTCCACCGCTTTGCGGAAGGTCATATCCAGAGCGATACTATTGACCATATTAAACAGCCGCCCGTCTTGTTGCAACTCTTTGATTTCTTTGGGCGTCATCTTTGCGGTGACGTTATCGATGGCGCGTCCGGTTGTATCGCTGAGTTCTTCCTGGTTGGGCTGAATTTTTTCAGCATCAATGACTTTGTAAAGCACTAATTCGCGCTTTACATTTTTCTCGGCAGTTTCGGCAATTTCCTGGTCAAATCCGCCTTCATCGCCCCCGCGGAATTGCTTGTAAATATCCAGGTTGAGGCCTTGCTGCGAGAGACGATATTCGAGATTGCTGATGATATTTTTCCTCTCGTCCTCGACTGCCTGAGGGGGGAATTTGATGGTACTGCTTTCGATTAGCCGGTCAATGACCTGATTTTCGTACTCGTCGTTGTAACTTTCTTGTGCCTGCTCTGCCATATATTTGCGCAGGTCTGCGTACACTTCCTCGATAGTTTCGAATTCTGTAGCCGTCTTGGCGAATTCATCGTCTAATTCGGGCAGCGAATAACTTTGCACATTGGTAATGAACACCGTATATTCAACTTCGGCGCCTCGCAGATTTTCCTCTTCGTAATCTTCGGGATAGGTGTGCGTGAAAGTTTTTTCTTCATCTTTCCCCATGCCGATGAGATGGGCGGAAAAGCCATCAAAGAATTGGCGATCCGTTGCGCTATTTTCTTCCCCTAGACGCGCCGATGAGAATTGCTGATCGTATAATTCAGCTTCTTCGGGGTCTTCAACACCGAGAATGCTGGCATTCACGCGCAGATAGACGGCATCGCCATCTTCGGCGGGACGATCAACAGTTTCATATTGGGCATGTTGTTTGCGCAAATTTTCCAGCATCTGCTCGAATTCTTCTTCGCTGGCTTCAGGCAGTTCGTAAGCAATTTCAAGCGATTTATAATCGCCCAATTCCACTTCAGGTTTTAGCGGGACGACGAAATCAAAAGTTGGCGGATCAAAGGATGTGACCTCATCCAGACTGCCGGGGCCATAGGGTTCTATTTCGGCCTCATCCAAAATTTTTGGATAAATATCGTCAACGAGCAATTCCAATGCTTCTTCGGTGACGGCGGCTTCGCCAACGGTACGAAGAATAACATTGTAGGGGGCTTTGCCTGGGCGAAAACCGGGAATTTTTACGCGCTTGGCCAGGCGTTTGGCGGCCTGATACTTGGCTTTTTCCCAGGGATCGGCTTCAATTACGGCATTAATTTTGATCTGATGATCGTCGGTATATTCTTTTTCAATTTTCAAGATGACGTCCTTTATTGCTTACAAAATCGCGTGGATTATATCACGCCCCTGGCAGAGCTGATGTTTCAGGGCATTGTTTTGAGAAGTTTTTATATGCTTCTAACGAACTACCTAAAAACGTGAAGCAGGGCGTCGAATTTGACGCCCTGTTGTTTCAGTGGGGAAGATGGGGGTCGAACCCACACGCCTTTCGGCACGTGATCCTAAGTCACGCCTGTCTGCCAATTCCAGCACTTCCCCGGCAGATGGGAATTATACGTCAGGGGAGGAAGTGCGTCAATCATTCAACATTCATCTGTGGTCATTTGCGTTTTTTCGATTTCGGAACGTATCGCTGCAATCCGTGGATTGTCGGCATACACGCCGTGATACGAATCGGGCAGCAGCGCGGCAATTTGACACATGATCTCTTCGGTGGATTGATGGAGTTGCTCGTCGCGCTTTTTTGCATCTAGTGGGGGCAGCAAAAACGGTTTTCCGATGACGACGCGTACCGAAGAGCGGCGCAGCTTGCGCAAATTTTCCAACACGCGGCGGTCTTCAGTTCCCATGAGCGCCACCGCGAGAATTGGGGCACGCGTTTTGGCAGCCAAATAGGCTGTCCCTGGTTGCCCATCGATGAGGGTTCCACTTTTACTGCGCGTCCCTTCGGGTGCAATTGCCAGCAATCCGCCGTTTTGCAGACGTTTCATCACGGCTCGCAATGTGCCAATATCCGGGTTGAAGCGGTCTAAAAATATGGCATTCAGCGATTTTGCCGCCCAACGGAAAAAAGCTACTTTGCTATATTTTTCGGCGGGTGTGAGGATAATATCGCGGCGATCAATCAGGTGATATACCAGTGTTGCGTCCAAGCGGCCAATATGGTTGGCGGCGTGAATACACTTGCCCTCCGCAGGGACGTTCTCGATGCCGATTAAATCAATCTTACAGGTTAGCCGCAGGATGAGTGAGATGAGTTTTCGGAAGAAGATTTCAAATGGCATCGATTATTCCTTGATGGGAAAGAGTAATGTTATGAAGAAACCAGGAAGACATAAAAAATCCTGTATTCCTGGTTTCCTCATAGCGGGCTGAAGTATACCAGTAACACCCGCATATATTCGTACATTATTTTTATATCAGGCACTACCCGATTTGTATGACGCGCGCACCCAATTCTATTCAGGCCACCATACAAATTCGTTGTTGTCTTCGTTTGATTCGGCGATGGAATTTCCTCGATCAGCAATGCAACGTGCGGTTTCGATTTCGCCTATATCAAGGTCAATCGGGAAGTACATCATTACGCTGGCGCCACTGGGGAGCGGTTCAGTTGTTTCTTCCCAACTGATTTTATTGCCATTGGCAAAGGCTGTTACGCGTGCTCCTGCTGGCGCAACGCCATTGCCATAATTCACCAGTTCGCACCTAAATTTACGCTGTACATAACCCATTGTACCTACGACCAGGTCAGGGAGGGCAGAATCTGCTTCGCCGCCGCTGTCTTCGGCCGATGTGATCACCTGCAGTGTTGTTGCGAGTTCATTGTTATTTTCGTCGCTCTCGTTGATTTCGCCTTCGGAATCTATAATCAGGCGCGCTGGAGATTGTCCCGGTTGGGCGTTAGTTGTCTTTGTGCATCCGCCCCAAACGGTTTCGCCTGCGCCCAACTCAGCATAATCCCAGGAACAAACCCCAATTCCTGTTGCTTCGTGGAATTTCCAAAGCAATGTGAAAGCGCCTGAGGGGGAATCCCCCTGATTTTGGATAACATAGCTGGCTACAAATGGCTGGCCGCTGATAACTGGATCAGGATCATAGGTCGCTTCCAAGACAATCAGGTCTGGCAAGCCAGAGAATGTTTGATTTTCTTGTGGATCGCCCTGGTTTTCGGCTTCGGGAATCTGATCCAGAGCAATACCATCGTCCTCCATATCCAATTCAATTTCCACATCTAGCGGTGGCGGTGCGTGTACTGTTAATCCATCAGGCAACGGACCGATTTTAGTCACCAGGATATTATCTACTTCCCCCTGAGAGCCATCTTGGGCAATAACAGCGATAGATCCTCGGGTGAGGGGCGCGCTATCTGTAAAATCAACCCATAGCTCATCGTTAACATAGACCTGAATATGGCCGTCATGGGTGCGTGTATCTAGCTGGTGCCATTCACCTAACGAGACAGGGCCAGTTTGCGCCACGACGGTATAGTTCTTGGCTGGATTTTCTTTGATGAGATAGAGACCGAACTCATCCAGGCGTACTAAATAGCGACCGGACTGACTCAGGTTGTGGCCCAGCAGCAAGCTGCCCGCATCCAGGCGTACGGAGGCTTCAAAGGCGTAGTTATTCCAGGTATTCCCCTCTGGCACCCAGGCTCCGCCGCTGCCGCTGGCTGCAAAGGTATATACGTCTCCAGATTGTTGTACATCCCAGGCTGCGGTGATATCCCATCGGTCAGGCTGACCATCCTGGAAATCATCTTGGAAGAGTATTTCTCCTTCTTGAACTGTTTCTGACTGCACTGGTTGGGATGAATCCTCAATCTGGGATGTTTCTTGTGTTTGTGCCGGTTCGTTTTCTACGATTGCCACATTTTGCTCACGGCCACAAGCCAAGATCGCCAGCAGCAGGATGAATAACACCAACAACAAACGACCAGAAAGTATTTTTGTATTCATTTTATCTCCTTTAGTGACTCCCAAATACGTGCTACCTTGCTTTTTATATCAAGATTCACCCAAAAATCAATAGCCAAATAATCCTTATTTCGGCATCTTTCTGTTCGAGGTTGGGTAGTCAAGGAAAAGCCTAGTATAATTTCAAAGTAGCTAAGGACAAGGAGGCTGTCATGCGGGAGTGGGTAAGAGATCGTGGGCTGCTGCACATTATAGAGTTGGGCGTGATCTTGCTCTTTGTGGTGGGGGCTATCCTCTGGGTGGGAATCAGTTCTATCTCGGCTCCGGCAACCAGCCCTCCCCCCGATGCGAATATCCAGGTATTTGCGTATGCCTTGCCCAATCGGGGTTGGGCACCGCTGACGGTTTACTTCAGCGCCTTTGGCACGCGTTCCCCTCAGGGAGAATCCCTCCGCTACGAGTGGGATTTAGATGGCAACGGCTCCTTTGAAACCGACGCCACATCCGCAGGGGGCTATGCAACCTATGTATATTCCAAGCCGAGGGAGTACACCATTTCGCTGCGCGTCACCAACGCCGACGGCGCATCTGCTGTGTCGCAGGTGCAGGTACAGGTTAAGCATCCGGCTTCTAGCAGCGTGGATTATTGGACCGTCTTCGATGACAGCCGTGTGCGCAAAGTGGAAGTGCGCCTGACACAGGCCAATTGGGAGGCCATGATGGCTAACCCGGGGGCGAAACTCATGGTCCCGGCAGACGCGGTCATTTTTGGGGAGCGGGTTGAGCAAATTGGCATTAGCCCCAAAGGCAACAGCACCCTGGCGTTCTCCGGCGACAAAAAGCCCTTCAAGCTCGATATGAACGCCTATCTTCCGGAGCAAGAATATCAGAATTTGAAAATGCTAATCTTCCACAATAATTTTGGCGACCCCTCCATGCTGCGCGAGAAAATAGCCTACGATATGATGCGTTTCGCCGGTGTCAACGCCGGGCACACGGCCTTTGTAGAATTCTGGGTGGATATTACTGACGATGAAAAACCCGCCGACTTTTTGGGTGTGTATACAATGGTAGAACGCCCCGATACGAAATATTTGGCGAATCGGTTTGGGCGCGAGAATGACCAGGGCAATCTCTATAAAGCCGATGCCTGGTTCGAAGAGGGTGCGGCCGATCTGGCTTATTATGGCGAGAATATCGAAGATTACCCCATGCCGCGCGGCGAATTAGCTTACGCCCTGATGTATAAAGACCCCGCAGAAGCCGATTACAGTGATATTATCCACCTGTGCTATGTGATTGACGGTGTGGAGTACGCCAGCCCCGAAGAGTTTGCCGCCGCGCTCGAACAGGTTTTCAATGTGGACGGCTACCTGCGCTATCTGGCAGTTATTTTTCTGACGCTCAATTTTGACCAGTATCCTGACACGGGCAATAATTATTATCTATATCATGATCCAGGCAGCGACAAATTCGAGTGGGTGGCCTGGGATATGGGCAACTCGTGGGGGATGTTTGGCGGTGATTATGATTATCCAATCTTCGGGCAAGAACAGAGCATCGGGCCGTTGCAGTACAGGCCCCTATTTACTAATGTTTTCGAGGTCGAAGAATATCGCCAGACTTATCAGGCCTATCTGGATTTGCTTATTCGGCACTATTTCAACGAGGAGCAGATTGGCGCGCAGGCACAGGCCTGGCACGATTTAGTGCGCCCGTATCTGCTCCAGGGCGATGGTGACAAAATGTACTTGGGCGATACGGCGCAATCCTCGCTCGAAGAATTCGACTCCGCCTGGCAACAGGTTGTTGACCTGACCGCACAGCGGGCTGAATATGTGCAAGGCGTTTTGCAGAGTAAATAATGTCGTACGGAGGATACAATGAAACCACAAACGCTATTCAAAACCCTGGCGTTGCTTATTCTAATGACGCTTTTTCTCGCGCCGCTCAATGGCGCGCTGGCGCAAGAAGGCTCCACGACCGAAACCTTCGATGATGAAGCCCTCTCAGGCTGGGAACGCTCGGAAGGCGCGGCTGTGCAGGCTGGTGTACTCCAGATTCAGCCCGGCGATTTCGCCGTCAAATTTGGCGATTTCGCGGCTGGAAACCTGAGTGTTAAAATCAGGCAAACAGCCCCCGGCGTAATTTTCATTCGTTACGCAATGGGCGAGCAAGGAGAATACTCCTTAATTTTCCATGAAGACATGCTTGTGCTGGAAAGAGCGCAAGACGGCCAACCTACCGCACTGGGGGAAACTCCCTGGAGTGGAGCCTCCGGTGAGTGGCAGACGATTGGGATTCAATACAGCACGGGCAGCCATCAGGTCAGTTTGGATGGGGAAGTTGTCATTCAGGCTACGGAAGAGGAGCCCCTGCAAGGAGGCGGAGTTGGCTTTTGGGTGGAGGGGGAAGCCGCGGTCGAATTTGATGACCTGACGCTGACGGCGGACACGCTCGCGGGTGGGGAACAGCCCCCGGAGCAGGCCCCCGCTGCGGGAGCTGAATCAGCCCTGCCGGCCGCGTCTGCCGTTCCTGCTGCTCGCCTCAGTGTCAATGACTTAATCGCCGAATTATCCACTTCGCAGGCCAATCCCACACAGCTAACCACTTTTGTCATCAATCTGTTGCTTTCGGTGGTGATGTCGTATCTTCTTAGCCGGGTGTATGTGCATTGGGGTTCATCCCTCTCCAACCGGCGGCGTTTTGCGGCCAACTTTATTTTGATTTCGGTGACGACTACGTTTATTATTCTGGTAGTGCGCTCGTCGGTAGCCCTTTCATTGGGTCTGGTCGGTGCGCTTTCGATTGTGCGTTTTCGCGCCGCGATAAAAGAGCCGGAAGAGTTAGCCTATCTCTTCTTTGCTATTAGCATCGGAATTGGTCTTGGGGATAATCAACGCCTGATTACGGTGATTGCGCTGGTGGTCGCCATTTTTGTCTTGGGGTTGATGCGTCTCTTCCGCGGGCGACAGGCAGATTTTAACTTGCATATTACGGTTGCCAGCCACGGCCCAGCGAAGGTAGAGTTGGAGATGATTATGGATGCGCTGAAACCGCATTGCACTCAGTTAAAGTTGATCCGCTTTGACGATACAGCTCAAAACCTGGAAGGCTCTTTCCTGGCGGAATTCCGCAATATGGCGCAACTTCGGGCAGGGAAGACAGCTCTGCGCAATCTTTCCGATGCGCTGGAGATTACCTTTTTGGATAATAAGGGTATTTGGTAGAAGCAGGGCTTAAATGCCTGAACAAGCGAATTGGACAAAACCTTATCTCGCGCAAAGTTGCTAAGTCACAAAGAAAAATTTGGCAGCCTCGCAGCTTGGCGAGAGATGATTGTATGGAAAAAGCTCGATGACATCAAACACAGCAGTACGCGAATATCGTTATGAACGCAAATTTTTTGTGGATCAACTGGATGCGAGTCAGGCGATTGCGATAATCAAACAGCATCCGGCCATGTTTTCGGAGCTTTATCCGCCGCGTTATATTAACAATATCTATCTGGATTCGCCCCTGATGGAGAATTTCTTCGATAATGTGGATGGTATCGATGCGCGGCGCAAGGCGCGCGTACGCTGGTATCACGATCTATTTCGCCGGGTGGACGATCCGGTTTTAGAGTTCAAGATTAAGCGCGGTTTGATGGGCACCAAAGCGCAATACGCTTTCCCGCGTTTTGATTTCGATACGACTTTTACGGGGCGTAGTTTTAGGGCGGCTATTCAGGCTTCTTTATTGCCCAAAGATGTGCGGGAATATCTGCTTTCCGTTGAGCCGGTTTTAGTCAATCGCTATTTGCGCTGGTATTTTGCCACCCCCGATAGACGTTTCCGTGTCACTGTCGATACAGGACTGACCTTCTACCATCTAAATAAATTCAGCAACCGTTTTTTACATCGGCAGGTAGATTATCAGGATATTGTTGTAGAATTGAAGTATCAACGTGAGGATGATTCCCGGGCCGGGCGAATTGCGTCAGCGTTTCCGTTCCGCATGACGCGCAGTTCGAAATTTGTGCAAGGGATTGAACGAGTTTATTTGTAAAAATATGGAGAGCGATTGTTATGGTATCGGATAAATTGCGCGCTTGGTTTGTGGTCCACTTTGTAGTGGATATGCTTTTTGCCATCCCGCTGTTCATTGCTCCGGTGTGGATGTTAGGACTGTTTGGCTGGGATATTGTTGACCCCCTGACCAGTCGTTTGGTTGCGGCGGCCCTATTTGGGATTGGGACTGAATCGTTTTTGGCCCGCAATGCGGGTGACGAAGTGTTTCGGGGGATGTTGAATCTTAAAATAATCTGGTCAGCTTTTGCGGTCACGGGGATCGGCATCAGTATGACGGGTGGCGGCCCTTTGATGGGCTGGCTTGTGCTGGCGATTTTCGCCGCATTTTTCTGTTTGTGGGTGTATTATCGCTTAAAATTAAAGGGATAGATTGTTTACCAGGTTTTCGACATTTTTAAACGTGGCGAAAGCCCGGAAATTTGGAAAGGCAGGTTCCGATGAAAGAACGCAGAAGGTTAAAACGTCAACATATTATGTTCTACTCTCGCGTTTTTGATCGTAAAACAGGGGTATTTTTAGGATATTTGGGCAATCTGACGCCCAGCGGCGTGATGATTATTTGTGATACCCCTTTGGAAGTTGGCGGAATACTTCCCCTACGAATTGACTTGCCCGAAGACCTCTATCCGGTCAATGTATTGAACCTCGTAGCCCGAAGTGTCTGGTGTGAGCGCGATATTGACCCCAATTTCTATACGGTAGGTTTTAAAACTGAAAAAATAACCGCTGCTCAAGAAAAAATTATTTTACAAATCAATGAAGATTATGGTTTGCATAATTACTCCATTGAAGATTTTTAGGAAATTGCTAGCGATACTCTTCGCGCGTCGCGGGGGATGCCACGCGTTGTAAGCCACGCGAAACCAGATAGAAGCCCATGGCAAATAGTGAAAAACAAGCCGCGGCAGGAATCAGCATATGCCAGGGTGGCCCGTATGACCCAGAGATATTGCCATAAATGAAAGCATCATAAATTATTGTCCCCCAATTGCTCGACATGCGTGTGATCCCGAAAAACGAAATAAAACCATCCGCCACGACAGCGCCCGTTACAGCTAACATCATTTGGAGCGCAGCAAGCGGCATTACCGATGGAATCAGGTGTTTGGTGATAATATGCCAGGCGCCACCACCGGCAATATGGGCCGCCTCCATAAACGGTTTTGCTGCCACCTGAATCGCCTGCGCGCGCATGACAATCGTAGTTCCGCCCATTCCGGTTACAAAACCGTAAATCAATCCCAATTGCAGAGGGGTCAGGTCGCGATAGCGCGCCCCAATAATCACCATGATTATCGGGGCCGGGAAAAGCAAGAAAACATCCGCTAAATTCGTGATCAGCATATCAACACGCCCGCGGAAATAAGCCGCTGTCACACTTAGAAGTGTGCCAATAAACGCGGTTGAGAGCGCTGCTGTCAGTCCAACGACAAATGTGGGCGGTGTAGCTGCCAAAATCATACTCAAGACATCCCGCCCAAGCGAATCCGTTCCCAGGATATGCCCAGGCCCTGGCAGAGATGGGTGCGGGAAAATGTTAATATCAAAACCTGTAACCGGATCGTAAATTCCCCGCGGCCAAACGGAATTGATCAAAAGCGGGAAGGCCAGCGCCATCAAGCCAAACAATATAATTAGCAATACCCCCAATAAAGCCAGTTTACTCTGTGAGAAGAAGCGCCAATTCATCCGCGTTCGTCGCCATGAAATCGTCAGGCGGGTTTGAACCTGGCGTAAAAAACCGAATTTCTTTTGTTGTTGATACCCGGTGATAGCCGGTTTGGGCGCGATAAACGGTGGCGCGGCTTGTGCTGATCCGCGGACGGGAAGCCCCGTCCCTTGAGATACCGATTGGAGGAGCGATTTTTTGTCGGATTGGAGAGCGGACGCCCTCTTGGTGGGTTGCAGTATATCGGCCTGAATCCGCCGACTGAGCTTGGGTGCTGCTACCGGCGGCGCGGTGCGAGTAGATGCAGGGTGTCTCTGGGGATGGGGAGTTGAAGAAGGGGCGATTGGCTCCGATGAAAACTGTTTGAGCCGCGCTTGCACATGCGTATTGGCTGGATTAATTTGTAGTATGCGTTTGAGAGTGTAAATTTTCTGGTTTTTATCATCCAGAGCGTAACTTAATAAAACCCAGCCTTGCTCATTTTGTGGATTAGTTTTCAAAAACTGCGCCAGCAGTTTCTTCGCGTCATCGCGCTTTCCTTCTCGGATGAGGCTCGCAGCGGTTTCCAGAATTGGGTGATTGTTAAGATCCATGATTTAGTCTTTGCGTAATTATCTTGCGGGGGCTTTGTTGCTGCTATAACGAATGCGCGGGTCAAGGTATGCCGAAATAATATCGAGTGCCAGGCGAGCCAACAGTGAGACGATTCCCACAAGCAGAAGTGTACTCATCACCAAGGGCATATTTTGCCAATAGAGAGCATTCCACATTGATGTGCCCATCCCCGGCCAATCGACCGAGCTTTCGATAATCACCACGCCAGTGATCAGGTAGGGCAGCGAAATCACCAGTCGGCTGACCACAGGCAAGAGCGCATTGCGGGCTGCGTGGCGTTCGAGTACCACCGAGTCGGGCAAGCCTTTGGCGCGGGCCGTCGAGATATATTCCGAGCGCATAATCTCTTCCATACTGGTTTGCATAATTATCATCGTTTCGCCGAAAGTCAGCAAAATATAGCTTGCCAGCGGAATCCAGGCCAGACGCATAATATCCATCGCCAACGGCTCGAAGCCAAAAAAGCGCCAAATACCATCGGTGCCCGCCAAAATCAGCAGTAAGTAAATTAATCCAGGTGTAGATTTATGCAACAGGCCGTCGATTATATTTTTGAGGAAATAAAATAGCAGCGTGCTAAAGGCAAATGAAACCACCATATACCAGGCAATCTGGCTGGGTGTGGTAATAATATTTTTCCATAACAAATTATCCAGCCCCATAAATGAGACCGTCCTCAGCCCACCGATTTCCCCCATAACCGCAAAACCAGCGCCTTTCACAAAGAGATAGGTGAAAAGCCAGGTTAGCCAAGGGGGGAACGAAGTATTCAGGGTTAGCCCGATGAGAGTTGCTGAACGCGATAACAATGTCGATCTCGTCCAGGAAGTTCGTTTTCCCAGCCATAGACCCAGCATAAAGGCAAAAATGGTACCAATGAAAAAAACCAGCAAGGTGGCTGGCAATACCGTTTTTAGAATATCAACAATAGGTTCCCCGTTGAGCGAATTTCCTAGATCCAGTGTGACGATTTGGCGCAGCCACTGAAAATAGCGCTGCCAGATGGGCAAATTCAATCCCAATTGGGTGCGTAATTCTTCTCTACATTCGGCATTACAAGAGAGGGAAAATTGATCAATATAGTCCCCCGGCATCATGATCTGGATGAAAAAGAACATGATGCTGATAAAAATAAATAGTTTGAAAATACTCAGCAGGGTTTGATTGGCGAGGTAACGAATCATGGTTGTGCCCTCTGTGTGCTTACGGTTAGCTACGCGACACCGCCACAGGGCAGCCCGGCTGCAATGTGGCTTGTATTCGGATTACCGATAAATGTCACAAAAGGTTCACTCTTTGAGTATATTTGTACCATTATCTGGGATGTCGGCCTGAATAACGTCATCAATATTCAAGGGGGGAAGTTCTGCCGTGGACGACAACCCGAAGTGACTTAAGAATTCGCTGGTAGTGCAATACAATATCGGGCGCCCAGGCCCTTCGGCGCGACCGGTTTCTTCGATAATGCCCTTTAACAACAGGCTTTTCATGACGCTGTCGCTATTGACGCCGCGAATTGCGTTGATCTGCGGACGAGTGACTGGCTGCTGGTAGGCGATAATCGCCAGGGTTTCCAGCGCGGCCCGGCTGAGTGGTGTGCTGGCTTCCAGCCCCAGAAAATGCTCGATAAGCGCCGCGGCTTGCGGGGCTGTAGTCAATTTCACTTGCCTATCGTGGCGCTGAATTTGCAGCCCGCGTTCGGCATATTCGGCTTCTAGCTCATCCAGCGCGTTCTCTACTGCGCGCGGTGTTTGTTCCAACACGCGCGCAATCTGCCCGCTGCTGACGGCATCGGGGGCCACAAAAAGCAAGGCTTCAATGCTGGCCTTTAGACTGAGTTCGGATTCTAATGCAGGTTGATTTGGGTTGCTCATGCTATAATCTTCGGATGTTGGCGAGTTCAGAAATTCGGCTGCGAAGGCTTTGCCCGAGCAGTGATCGATCAAAAAAATCAAAATGAGATTATACCACCCTATTCTTTTTCTTCTGGTTTTGGCGCTCCTGCTTGGGGCATGTGGCATCACCCCGGTTGCCGAAGCTTCGGTGCAGGCACACATCTTCGTGGATGGGCAAAACCTCGTTGTGCAGGCGCCACGCGCGGGTACAGTCCAGGATGCGCTTGAATCGGCAGAAATCACGCTGGGCGTGCTAGATCATATCGAACCCGATTTGCATATCCCTCTTGCCGAAGGCATCGAAATTAATATCACGCGCATTTACGAAGAATTTGAAGTCGAGCAGGTTGTCATTCCCTTTGAAGAGCAAATGCAGCCGAGTGAATTTTTACCCGAAGGCGAACGGCAGCGCTTGCAGTTGGGCGAAAATGGTATCAAGGAAATTACTTATCGCATCGTTTATGAAGACGGCGTTGAAATTTCGAAGGCTGAAATCAAATCGTCCATTCTGAGGGAAGCCGTGCCGCAGATTATGTTGGTGGGGGTACAAACTTCGTTTTCGCCGCGCACCATTCCGGGGCGGCTGCTGTATCTCTCGGATGGCAATGCCTGGATGATGGCAGGTACCACGGCGAACCGTTCGGCAATTGTGTCATCGGGCGATTTGGATGGGCGCGTTTTTCGTCTTTCGGACGATGGCGAATGGCTGTTGTTCACCCGCCATGCCGAGGACGAAGATACGATCAATACCCTGTGGGTTGTCAGTATCGAGAATCCGGAAACAGAGATTGATCTGCAAGTTGCCAATGTGATCCATTTTGCCGATTGGCAGCCCGGTTCGCTGGCCTGGGCAGTTGTTTCCACGGTAGAGCCGCGTCAGGCCGCACCCGGATGGCAGGCGAATAACGATTTGCAGTTGATCAATTTTAGCGAAAGCGGATGGGTAGACCCCAGCCCAACCACCTTACTGGAAACAAATTCCGGCGGTGTGTACGGTTGGTGGGGGACAAGCTTTGCCTATGGGCCGAGGGCTGGCTCGGTGGCCTATGCCACGCCCGATCAGGTGGGGCTGGTGGATCTCGAGGAGGGCGCCTTTTCACCCATGTTGGATATTGTCCCGTTGAAGACACTCGGCGATTGGGCCTGGGTTCCGGGGCTGGTTTGGGGCCCCGATGGCGAACTGCTTTTTACCGTGCGCCACGCGCCGCCGCCCGGCTCCGCTTCTCCTGAAGAAGCACAAAATTTTAACCTGACCGTGATCCCCGTGAATAGCGGCCGCGCTTTAGACCTGATCTCGCAGGTAGGCATGTTTGCCTACCCGCGCCCTTCGCCGATTCAGGCACAGACCACTGGCGAGAGCGCTTATCAGGTGGCCTATTTGCAGGCCATTTTCCCGGAGCAGAGCGATACCAGCCGCTATCGTTTGATGGTTATGGATCGAGATGGCTCCAATCGACGCGAATTATTTCCGCCCGCAGAAGCTCAGGGCATAGACCCGCAACGCGATTGGGGCGTCTGGTCGCCCCAGGTTGTGGATGGCAGCCAGGGACATGCGTTGGCTGTTTTGTATCAAGGCAATATCTGGTTGGTTGATAGCGTCTCCGGTGAAACCTGGCAAATTACCGGTGATGGGCGTATCAATCGCGTGGATTGGCGCTGAATTGAAAGGTGTTTCTATGCGTGTACTTATTACTGGCGCAGCCGGTTTTTTAGGCTCCCATCTTTGTGACCGATTGCTGGCTGAAGGCCATGAAGTTGTCGGCATGGATAATTTTATTACCGGTAATCCACAAAATTTGGCGCATCTGGCAGGACATGAACGCTATGAATTTATCCGGCACGATGTTTCGAACTTTATCTTCGTGCCTGGTAAGCTGGATGCGGTGATGCACTTTGCGTCTCCGGCCAGCCCCAATCCTAATTCGCCGTATGGATACGTCAACTTGCCCATTCAGACAATGAAGGCTGGCGCGTTGGGCACACACAACACATTGGGCGTTGCCAAAGCGCATGGGGCGCGTTTTTTGCTGGCTTCCACCAGTGAAATCTATGGCGACCCATTGGTGCATCCGCAAGAAGAAAGCTATTGGGGGCATGTAGACCCGATTGGCGAGCGCTCTGTGTACGACGAAGCGAAACGTTTCGCCGAGGCTCTGACGATGGCCTATCACCGCTTCCATGATCTGGATACCCGCGTGGTGCGTATCTTCAATACTTATGGTCCGCGTATGCACATCAATGACGGGCGCGTTGTGCCGAATTTTATCAAACAGGCCTTGCAAGGCGAATCACTGACGATCTATGGCGACGGTCAACAAACGCGCAGCTTTTGCTATGTGGATGATTTGGTCGAAGGCATTTACCGCTTGTTGCTCTCGGATGAGCATCGCCCGGTGAATATTGGTAATCCGGTTGAAACAACCATTCTGGAATTTGCTCAAACGATTAATACGATGACCCGTAACGGGGGCTTGAAATTTGAACCTGGACGCCGCGGCGAGGGCGATCCACAGCGTCGTCGTCCCGACATCAGCCGCGCAAAAGAAGTATTAGGTTGGGAGCCGAATATTGACCTTGTCGATGGAATCCGGCAGACCATCCCATATTTTCGCGAAAAATTGTCGCTGCAATGATCCTGACCAAAACCCTTTCTAATCCTGCAGAACGGACGCGTTTTTTCAAATTTGCAATTGTGGGCACAATTGGCGCGGTGGTTGACTTTAGTGTATTCAACCTGCTTACACGTTTTACCGCTATAAATCCCGTGGTTGCCAGTGTTTGTTCTTTTACGGTTGCGATCGCGAGTAATTTTACCTGGAATCGTTTCTGGACTTATCCCGACTCGCGCTCGAAATCTCTGGCACAGCAGCTTTCAGAATTTGCTGTGGTCAATATTGTTGGCGTGGGCATCCGCACACCAGTATTTGCTGGCCTGAATAAACCCCTGACGAATTTATTTGCCAGCCTGAATTTTTTCCCTGACGCCGCGATATTGGAGCCACAATTTCTTGGACATAATATGGCGTTGGGTATTGCCGTGGTGTTGGTGATGTTTTGGAATTATTTTGTGAATCGGTATTGGACATATAGCGATGTGGATTGATTTTGTACAAATACCCTCCGGTATAATAGTGCTATGGCAGAATCGAAACCACTAATCCCCATTTACACAACTTCGGGCGACGTTGGCGCATTCTTGCGTTATCCCTATTTATATAATCAAATCGGTGAATGGGTTGGCTGGGTAAGACCTGATCGCGAAATTTATTCTGTATTAGGGCATTATATTGGCTGGCTGACCGATGATCCACGTATTTTGCGAAAGCGTTCGTACGATTTTTCCAAACCGCGCATCACGCCGCCCCAGCCGCAACCACGTGTGCGCGTGCCTGCTACCGTGCCGCTGGCGCCCATGATGTCTGAATTAACCTATACCCATATTGATGTTCTCGAAGAAGAGCCGCATCGCCTGGGCACAGTCGATTTCGACGAGCTGCGCGAAGATATGGATTGAGATTTCATCACTGATATGACCACACAACTTCCTGGGAAACCGATTCGAAAATCGCGCGTACAACTGGCGCAATTGATGCAGCCCGAACATGCCAACAACCATGGCAATGTTCACGGCGGCTGGATTATGAAAATGGTGGATGAAGCCGGAGCGCTGGCCTGTATGCGCCACGCTCAACATCGAGTAGTGACAGTGGCCGTTGATCAGATGATGTTTCGCCAGCCGATTCGCCTGGGCGATCTGGTGACCTTGACCGCAGAAATCAGCTATACCGGGCGTTCATCAATGGAAGCCCGCGTGGAAGTTGTTGCGGAAAATCCAGTCACTGGCGAGTGTGTGCATACCAATACGGCCTATTGTGTCTATGTCGCGCTGGATGATGACGGAAATACCGCCCTCGTCCCGCCGTTGATTGCTGAAACCGAAGAAGAGCGCCAACGCATGGAGCGTGGAAAAGTGCGCCAGGCTTATCGTATTTCACAGCGCGACGAGCTTTAGCCCCTCTGATATGTCTGAGCAAGAATCCATTCCCACGCCCGAAAATCCCATCCCCGCCGCCGAAGACGAAACGCCCCCGGTGCGCTCCCTGCGCGAGTTGATCGACCGCGTCACCGGGCGCAGCCTGGACGCCCTGCAGCCCGCCGAAGATGCCGGTATCGCCGATGTTGTGCCGTTTCCCTTCTTTGCGCTGGTCGGCCAGGATGAAATGAAACTGGCTTTACTATTAGCCATGATCAATCCGCATATTGGCGGGGCGCTGTTGATTGGCCCGCGCGGCACCGGAAAAACCACCGCGGTGCGCAGCCTGCCCGAATTGCTGCCGCAAACCCCGCGCAGCCTGTGTTACTATGGCTGCTTGCCCGAAGATGTGGAATCCGGCGGCATGGATGCTGTTTGCCCCGATTGTGCGGTTAAATATGCGCAGGGAGACCCCCTTGCCGCGCTCGATCAGGTGCGCTTGGTTGAACTGCCGTTGAATGCCCGCCTGGAAGATGTGGTCGGCGGACTGGATGAGCGCGCCGTCATGCAGGGGCATATCCGTTTGCGGCGGGGAATTTTGGCACAGGCCGACCGCAATCTGCTTTATGTGGACGAAGTGAACTTGCTTGGCGATGATGTTGTCGATGCAATTTTAGATGCCGCCGCGCAAGGCTACTATCTTGTGCGCCGCGGCCCTATATCTTCAACCTATCGGGCGCGCTTTGTATTGATTGGCTCGATGAATCCCGAGGAAGGGAAATTGCGCCCACAGATTATGGATCGCTTCGGTTTACGCGTGATCGTGCGCGGACTGCATGATACCGAAGACCGCCTGGAAGCCTATCGCCGGGCACGCGCCTATCTCAGCAATCCGCGTCAGTTGTCTGGCGAGTTTGCCGAGACAACGCTGTTGGCGCTGGAAGATATTCAGGCGGCGCGTGACCTGCTGCCTCAGGTCGAAATTCCGGACGATGTTGCCCACATGGGTTTGGCGCTGATTGAACGGCTGCAAATCGACTCGCTGCGCGCTGAAATTACTTTACTGGAGGCTGCCCGCGCCCATGCGATTGCCGATACTCGCCTCGAAGTTATCCCTGCCGATCTGAGCGCGGTTGCGCCGATGGCGCTGCGGTTGCGCCGATCGCCGTTTATGGATGATTATTTCACGCAGCATGAATTTGAAGAGCGCGAGTTTGGCACAATTTTAAAAGATATTATTCCCGAAAAATAACCACACGGACGGAAGAAATGAATATGTCACCAATCTCACATCGCCAACGCCTTGAAGTGTGTGTCTCCGGCGAAAAATCCGACCGCCCTCCTGTAGCCTTGTGGCGGCATTTTCCGATGGACGATCAGTCCCCGGAGAGATTGGCTGCCGCGACGCTGAATTTTCAACAAACCTATGATTTTGATTTTGTAAAAGTGACGCCTGCATCTTCATATTCGGTGCGGGATTGGGGCTGCCAGGATGCGTGGCGCGGTAACACTGAGGGCACACGGGACTATGCCCCAGGCGTGGTCGAACACCCCGAAGACTGGATTCGCCTCACAGCGCTGAACCCTGCCCGAGGAAGTCTGGGTGACATGCTGCGGTGCTTGAAAATCTTGAAGGCAGGACTCCCCCCGGACACGCCGATCATCCAAACAATTTTCAGCCCCTTGTCGCAGGCCAAGAACCTGGTGGGCAAGCACAACCTGGCTGTGCATTTGCGCCGCTATCCCGATGCCGTCCACGCCGGGCTAAAAACGATCATGGAGACCACGCAGCGCTTTATTGCCGCCGCGCTCGAATTGGGAGTTGATGGTGTGTTTTATGCTGTGCAGCACGCCCAATATGGGTTGCTATCGGAGTCAGAGTTTGCTGAATTTGGCCGCGCCTATGATTTACAGACCCTCGAAGCCGCGCAAGCAGGCTGGTTTAGCATGGTGCATTTGCACGGCGAGCAAGTGATGTTCGATGCCGTTAGTGATTATCCGGTACAGGCGCTCAATTGGCACGATCGCGATGCCGGGCCAACCCTGAAAGAAGCGCGCCAACGTTATGCGGGCGTGCTGTGCGGTGGATTGCGGCGCGAGCAAAGCATTGTATTGGGCGCGCCCTCCGATGTGATTACTGAAGCGCGCGATGCCATTGAAGCCACCCAGGGCGAACGCTTTATTCTGGGGACGGGTTGTGTCACCCCGATTATCGCTCCGCATGGCAATCTGCGCGCTGCCCGCCAGAGTGTGGTGCTTGAGTAATCTACGTGTGATCGCTGGAACTGCCCGCGGACAGAATTTGAGTGCCGTGCCGGGCGACACTACCCGGCCCATTACCGACCGCGTCAAGGAATCGCTGTTTAATATCGTTAGTGTGGATATTCGGGAAGCTGCGCTGCTTGATCTTTTTGCTGGCACAGGGGCGGTGGGCATCGAGGCCTTGAGCCGCGGTGCAGCCTGGGTACGCTTCATTGACCGCGAACACTTGGCTATACAAACTGTGCGCAAAAATTTACAGCGCACCAAATTGGCGGATCGGGCCGAAGTATTGCAAATGGATGCCTTTGCTGCGCTTGAGCGAGTTTCTGAACGCAGGTTTGATTATGTTTATATCGCTCCGCCACAATATAAGGGTATCTGGAAAAAGGCGTTGAACAAGGTGGATGCGCGCACAAGTTTGCTCAATCAGTTCGCCTGGGTGATTGTGCAAATTGACCCTGTGGAAGATGAGCCAATCGAACTGAAAAATTTAGAAGAATTTGACCGCCGCCGCTACGGAAGCACATTGCTGATTTTTTATGTATTGGCAACGTCGAGGAGTGTGACATGAATTCAATCCCTGCTGCCGTTCAAATTATTCGTCAGGCCTTTCCTGGAATTTCTCAAGCTGAAGCCAATGAGTTGGTTGCCATTGGCGAAGTTAAGCCCTACGCTCCGGGGGTGATTCTGTGCAAAGAAAATGCCATCGAGGAGACCTTTTTTATCATTTTGGAGGGCGAAGTTGCTGTCACAAAAATTATCAATGCCGATGAAAATCGCGCGCTAAAGCACTTGGGCGAAGGTGATTTTTTTGGTGAAATGGGCTTGATCCATAACGCGCCGCGCGCGGCCACGGTAGAAACAATTTCACCGGTAAGAGTGCTGGAAATTCACAAAACGGGCTTTGACCGTCTGTTGCAGAAAACTTCATCCATGTCTTTGGCGATGGTGCGCGAAGTCAGTCGGCGCTTGAGCGAGAATGATGAAATGGCGATTGAAGATTTGCGCCTGAAGGCTGGCGAGTTGGCTTCTGCATATCAACGCCTCGCCCAGGAGGAATTAGCCCGCCGTGAATTTCTCACCACAATTGCGCACGAATTGCGCACCCCGCTGACAACTGCCCGCGGCTTTTTGGAAATGCTGCGTTTTCATGAACTGGATACTACTCAGCGAGACGAAATCTTATTAACCGTAGCGCGTAATGTTGAGCAAATTGTAACCCTGGTCAACGATATTTTATTTTTGCAAGAAGTTGAATTGCTGGAGCCGGAGATGCATCCGGTGGATGTGAGCGAATTGCTCACCGGGGCCGTTAAATCGCTCTCATCTGAGGCACAAAAGGCTAATATACACATTCACTTGAAGGCTGCATCTGCCATTCCGCAAGTAATGGGGCACGCGCGTAGTTTACAGCGCGCTTTTTCCCAATTGCTCGATAATGCCATTAAGTATAGTTCTGCTGGCAGCGAAGTCGTGATTTCTATTGAATCAGGTTCAGATGGAGTTTGTGTAAGCATCGCTGATCAAGGCGTAGGCATCCCTGAGCATATTCGCCCCTATATTTTTGACCGCTATTTTCATCTCGAGGAAGTTGGCGATAATCTATATGGGGGATTAGGACTGGGGTTGGCAATTACCAAGCAAGTTGTCGAACAACATAAGGGGCGCATCGAAGTTGAAAGCCAGGAGGGAAAGGGCAGCACGTTTATAGTGATTTTGCCAGAATTAAGCGGAGGGCTAGTCGAATTCTAGGCTGACCAGCGTTTTAAATAACAAAAAACGAAATTTTTTTGCCTTATCTTAACCGCTGGACTCAACCAGACACAATTGTACCAAATCCGGGGAATCCGCAAAACTTCAATCATTTTTCCTATGTTCTAAATAATCCGCTTAAGTATTCAGACCCTGACGGACACGATGAATGTGATGCTAATTGTAGAGAGCGGCGCGAGGCAATTCAAAGCTATGTAATTCTTTTAATTGACAACAAAGAACATCTAGGAATAGATGATTTAGAAATTCTGGCATTAACTGTTGATTATGCTTCAACATTTTATAATGATAGTGATGTTGATGCCTTACCCGAGTTTGTCCAAGATGTTAGTTCTGTGCTTGTTGGATATACAGCTACAAATGCTGATTTCTGGGCAGACAAAGTTTTAGACGCAATAGGAGTGAGAAATGAGAATCAGGATTTCTCACATGCGCGACACGAGGAGTTTGAAGATCGCGGCTATTTACCAATATACCGCGATAAGAGTAACCAAGCGCATCATTTTTGGTTTTATGTTGAAGTAAGTGCGGTTTTACCCGCAGGAAAAACGATTGCAAATGCCGCAAATTTAGCCCATGAAACCATTGCTTTTAGGGATGCTGATAATTTACTTGGTATCGGAAACCCTTTAGACGTTTCAAAGCGCGAAATATCTTTATTGCCCCCATATGTTTCACTGGGCAATGGTAGATCTTTAACGGATGTATTGTTGGGGGCTAAAGGTGCCCAACTTGGACATATGCTAAAAACAGGAGGTGTGAAATATAGTGAAGCCGGAAATTGGATTCGGAATAATATTGGAAATAAAAATATTTTTTCCAGATTACGAAATATAGTTCGATAGCTGCCAGTTGTTTTCCTGCATACATTTGTCACATTAAAAAAATGAATAAGAGTAGAATTGCTAAATTTTCATCCATTGTTTTTATAACGCTATTTGTGGGATTATGTTGTTTAATTCCCATAGCTGATTCGTTATATAGTGAAATATATCATCAAGTTATTGTCGAACCCAGATACCGCGAAAGATTGGGGATTGGGGCCAAAGATAGTGATGTTTTAGCTTTTATTGAACAAGAACTATTAGGACTTACTCATGAAGAAGCAATTAACAAATTGCAATTGTGGGGAGATGTGAAAGTAAATGATTGCACAGAGTATTTGCATCTTGATGGTTCATGCCAGATTACCTTGTCCCACTTTTTAGACACAAGTTATACCTATCAATTTATGGTTTATTATGAGGATGGAAAGGTTGAAGGCATATCAATTGAATACTCATAATTGTTTTAGATTTTATGTGTTTTCCCTCAAGCTTGGAAGGTATTATGGTCATTTTTAGATACTCCCCCTGGCAGCATTGGGGCCGATTGTAGCCTTCACCTTGCGAGCATCAAGGGCGTTCCAGGTAGCTGGATAACGGATCACTTGAAACGCCCTTGACCCTCGCGGCGGCTCAGGCTGAGTTTCCCAATGCGCTGCCAGGGAAAATGTGGGGGGCGATCAGGTTTGCCCTCGCCCTGACCTTCGCCAAGGCTCAGGTCTGTCCCTCTCCCAACTTGGGAGAGGGACGGGTTCGAGCACAGCGAGACCCAGGGAGAGGGTAATGTGCCACTGGCATGATGTATAACAATATTGGTTAAGATAAGTGACCAATGCTGCGATAGTCAATAACACTTTGAATAATGTTTTATTGGGAAATCAGAAAGCCAGGAATATTTCTTCTTGGTTTCCTGGCTTCCTCATGAAAATTCTGTTTGTACAATCGCTTGAGAAAACTACCCGGCAATAAACTTGCGTACTTCTTCGAGCTTTCCAGCGCTGCCGAGGAACTCGTTTTTCCCGGCGATAAATTTGGCATATTCGGCCATATATACTTTACCGGGTTTGCGGAAATCGAAATTCTCGGGGTGTTCTAAAAAGTGTTCACGATGGACGCGCGTCCACACCAGACGGCCATCGGTATCAATATTGATTTTGGTCACACCTAATTCGGCTGCGCGTCTGAATTGAGCCGCATCCACCCCTTTGGCGCCCAGCAGTTTGCCGCCAGCTTGATTGATACGTGCCACCTCATCTTGCGGCACAGAGCTGGATCCGTGCATAACCAGCGGAAAATTCGGCAGCCGGTTTTGAATTTCTTCCAATACATCATAATGCAAGCCCTGCGTGCCAGAAAATTTAAAAGCACCGTGGCTGGTGCCAATGGCAACCGCCAACGAATCGCAGCCGCTGCGTTCAACAAATTCCAATGCCTGATCGGGGTCGGTGAGCTTGGCATCTGCTTCGGCAACCGATACGTGTTCTTCGACGCCGCCCAACATTCCCAATTCGGCTTCTACAACAATCCCCTTGGCGTGTGCGGCATCCACAACGCGCTTGGTGATGGCAATATTTTCGTCAAAGGGTTCATGGCTGGCGTCAATCATAACGGAACTATAAAAACCGCTATTGATACAGTCATAGCAAGTTTCCTCGTCGCCGTGGTCAAGATGCACCGCGAAAATAGCGTCTGGATAAACTTCCTCAGCGCTGCGAATTAATCCTTCTAGCATTGCCTTGTCTGAATACTTGCGCGAACCTTTACTAAGTTGGATAATGAAAGGCGCCTGACTGTCCATATTCCCCTGAAATAAGCCCATTGTCTGTTCGAGATTGTTGATGTTGTAGGCGCCAATCGCGTATGTGCCATAAGCTGCTTTAAATAATTTCTTGGTCGTAACTATCATATTTGCCTCCTTGAGCAATTGCATCGTGATGAAATTAACAACTACGCAATTATAATTCATTCTGTTTGAATCCGAGAAAAATAATGCCTGGGTTTCAGATATTTGTGCAACCAGGGACGAGAAATTGCGTATAGACTTTGACGCATAATTTTCACTGCCTCACAGATTAGTTGTTAACGACTTTGTTCCGTAGTTACACGCATTGCCTTTTAGTTGCTCAGCGGCTATAATGAAAACAGTTTGATGTTGAGAGAAAATAACGAATATTTCACAGTACCATGCTGGAGGAAGATATGGCTGATTTATTTGATAAAGTTACAGGCGATCAGGATTTTTTCAAGAAGATTGCCGGTAAGATTCCCGGATTTGGTGGTTATATTGAACGGCAAAATCGTCGTGCCGCAGACAAGATATTGCGCGAAACTATCGCCGATCGCTTTGAAGAGCTTTGGCAGCGTGTTTCTTCTGTTCAGGCCGATTTTGTTAGCCAGGGCGAATTGTTGGTGCTGGACGATCTGGAGAAGGCCGCGCTCAAGCTGCGTACTTTTATTGATAAAGTTAAAACCGCATCCTACGGCTATTCCGGATTTTTTGATGCTGCCAAGATCAACGAGGAAGAGTTGGCGCGTGTCTACGAATATGATGCCGCCATGCTAGACCTGGTCGATGAAGTTGGCCGGGCAATTGACAATGTAGCAGCATCGGCGGGCAGCGAGGGCTTACCAGCCGCCATCCGCAACCTTATTGGCGCGGCCCAGCGATGTGTAGATGTTTTCAACCGGCGCGATGAAGTCATGACGCAGGGAGCGTAAATTTCCCTTTTGGGTATTTTTCTGTCTTAGTTGCGTGAGTTCAAATTATGTGATTTGGAGGATAAGTGATGGCCAGAATTTTTGATGTTATTGAATATGCCGATGAGATGAAAGACCATATCGTGAAACGCTTTCCGGAAAGCGGACATGGCGATTTTCGCATTGGCTCACAAGTAATTGTGCGCGAATCCCAGGCGGCGGTTTTCTTCCGTGATGGGCAGGCCCTGGATGTCTTTGGTCCTGGCCGCCACACAATTGCAACCGCAAATATTCCACGGATTATTGACTTCATTGGGAAAGCCTTTAATGACCGCACGCCTTTCCCGGCAGAAGTCTATTTTGTTTCGATGCGCGAATTTGTAGATCGCAAATGGGGCACGCCTCAGCCGATCATCGTTCAAAACCCCGGCATGGGGCTGGGTGTGGCGTTGTTGCAAGGTTTTGGTACCTATAGCTATAGTGTGGCCGATCCACAGCAATTTGTTACCCAAATTGTTGGCGCAATGGGCGCCTATCGCACTTCGGATATCGAAGAGCGCCTGAAGAGTGTATTGCTTTCGGATATTACCGATCTTTTGGGCGAGACGGCTGCCAAGCATAGCGTTGTGGAGTTGATTGGTCTGGTCAACGAGATGAGCGCCGGTGTGCGCGCCAAAGCCCAAGACCACTTTTCGTCGTTGGGGCTGATCCTAAAATCTTTCATCATTTCGAATATCAAACCTTCCGATAAATCGGCGGAAGAATTGCGTGCGATGGGCATGCTCGATATGAATGTCTATACTCAATTGCAGGCAGCAGATGCTATGCGTGATGCTGCTCAGAACCCCAGCGGCGGCGCAGGACTCACCGCCGGGATCGGCGCTGGTATGGGGGTTGGCAATGTGTTACAACAATCCCTGTCGGGGATGACAGGCGCTCAGGGACAACAGCAGACAGCCGCTGGTGGCGCTGCCGCTGCTGGCGCGATGCCCGATGTGATGACTCCGGGCGAAGCTGCCGGTTTCCTCAAAGTTTCCGCAGAAGATGTGGTTGCTGCCATCGAAGCGGGCGATCTCAAAGCTCGCAAATTGGGCAATGCTTATCGCATCAGCAAAAAGGCCCTCGAAGATTTCCTTGGTGGATAAACCTCGTCAATAACCAAACAAAACGAAGGGCGTCGCAGTTTTTTCTGCGACGCCCTTCGTTTTTTAAAGCTGTCTGAAAACTCTTGGGGAATTACGCTCCCAGCGCGCCAACAATCATTTCGATATCGTCGGCAGAGAGCGGTTTATTTTTAGCCGATTTTCGCAGAAAGTCCTTTAATTTTTTCGCCGAGAGTGTTGGCGAAGGCGCGTCGTTGGCTTGAATATCTACATCGGGGTGAGTGAAAACCAGCGCGGCCTCGATCAGGGGGAGTTCCTGCTCGTCAGGGAGTTGTTTGCGCAAGGCGCGTTTTAGCGCATCTACTTCGGATGTAATTTCAATATCGGGTCGGCCCAGCCCCTCTTGGGCAAAGAGCGACAAATACGCGCCCAGCGCGCCACCGCCGCGCTTCTTCCAGCGATTTTTATGATAAATGATGGTGCCTTTTTGCGGCTTTGGCAATAGCACCCAAACGCCTGCAGGCCCAACCAGCACATGCGATGCGACTGTGGTGTAGTGATAGAGAAAATACTGCTTGCTGAAACCTTTTAGCGCGGCGTCAATCTGCTCATCGGGCCGCGGGTTGCGCCCCCAGCGATTGGTGTAGTAGATACCCATTTGCGAGAGTACGAACCCAATCAACAATGCGCTGAGTGAAAGACTGACTTTTTCCGGCATCTTAAAAGTGACATACATCCCCGCTGCCAGAATCGCCAAACTGACAATACTGGTGACTTTGCCAATCATGGCATTTCGTTTAATCGATTTGTCGTTGCGAATAATATTCATAGCGTTATTTTACTCCTCAAAGCGTTTCACAACCAGACACGCATTTTGCCCGCCCAAACCAAAAGAATTGGTGAGTGCCGTGCGGACACTGTATGGCCGTCCCGTGTTGGGCACATAATCAAGGTCGCACGCGGGGTCTGGGAACTCGTAGTTGATGGTTGGATGGATATATTGCTGATTGATAGATAAAGCGCATACAATCGTCTCCAGCGTCCCAGAGGCGCCCATAGCGTGACCAATCATAGATTTGGTAGAGCTAATCGGAATCTGGTCGGCGCGCTCGCCAAAAACAGTCCTGATGGCTTTGGTTTCGATCTTGCCATTCATGGGCGTGGATGAACCATGTGCGTTAATATAGTCGATCTCGTCGGGGAGAATCCCTGCATTTTGGAGGGACCACTGCATGGCGCGGATGGCACCTGACCCCTCGGGGTGGGGCTGCGCAATGTGGAATCCATCGGATGAGGCGGCGTACCCGACGACCTCGGCGTGGATTCTGGCTCCTCGGCGCTGGGCATGCTCCAGGCGTTCCAGTACAACCGCTCCGGCTCCCTCAGAAAAAATAAACCCCTCCCGACGGGCATCAAAGGGGCGTGAGGCTGCCTCTGGGTTATCGTTGAAATTAACGGGCAGCGCGCGCATGGCTGAGAACCCGGCAATAGAAAATTCGCGCACCAGCGCTTCGCAGCCGCCAGCGATAACCACATCGGCAGTACCGCGGCGGATCAACTCCGCGCCCTCGCCAATGGTTTGGGTGCCGGTGGCGCAGGCTGTGGTGATGGTGGCGTTTGGTCCCAGGCATTGAAAGCGCATGGAAATTAAATGCGCTGCCAAATTTGGAATTCCACCCGGTAGCACAAACGGGCTGACGCGTTCCAGCCCCTGGGTGTGCAGCACCTCAATGCCATCAACAAAACTATCCAACCCCCCTATGGCTGTGCCAAAAACCACCCCGGCGCGTTCCGGCTCGGGCATCGAGCCGGAAAATCCTGCATTTTGGACAGCTTGAACAGCCGCTGCCAAACCTATCTGTGCCGAGCGAGGAACGCGCCGGGCCAGCTTGCGCTCCATGAAGTCGTGCGCTTCGAAATCAGGGACTTCCCCCGCGATCTGGCAGGGCATATTGCTGGGGTCAAAAAGCGTAATTCGTCGCACGCCAGAACGTCCGGCGATGAGTCCTTGCCAGAATTTTTCGACAGAGCTGCCTAAGGGGGTAATTGCGCCCATGCCGGTGATAACAACGCGGCACTGGCTCATGAAATTTGCTGCAACTGTTCCTGGATGGCACTGCCCATAGCTTCGACAAGTTGAGCGTCTACCGCGCTGCGCGCCGCTTTGATGGCTGAAAAGATGGCTTTGGCATTGGAGCGCCCGTGGCCTACAAATACCAGGCCGTTGAGTCCCAATAAAGGTGCCGCGCCAATCTCATCAGGGTCCAGCATCCCTTTGAGCGCGGTAAAGGCAGGCTTTGCCAGCACCGCGCCAATTTTTGTGCGTGTGCTGCTCAGCATGCCTTCTTTGAGCACATCCACAAGCAGCTTGGCAACCGCCTCGCTGGCTTTGATGAGCACGTTGCCGGTGAAGCCATCGGTGATGGCTACATCTACATCTCCGCCGAATAATTCTTTGCCTTCAATATTACCGAAGAAGTTCAGCGTGCTGGCCTGGAGCAGGGGGAAGGCGGCCTTGACGAGTTCGTTTCCTTTACCAGCTTCCTCTCCGTTTGAAAGTAAACCTACTTTGGGGCGCGCCACGCCCAGGGCTTTTTCCGCATATACGCTGCCCATAATTCCAAATTGAAGCAGGTGTTCGGGTTTACAATCCGGATTCGCGCCAATATCCAGCACTACACAAAAACCATCTTTCGTCGGAACCATTGCTGTCAGACCGGGGCGCTCTACCCCATCCATCACGCCCAGACGGAAATAAGCCGTGGTTAAAGCACCGCCAGTGTTACCCGCGGTGACAAAGGCATCAGCTTCACCATTTTTAACCAGGTCCATACCGATCGCCATTGATGTATGGGAATTTTTTCGTTTGGCCTTGAGCGCCAACTTGAGGCCTTTATCTTCCATGGTAATGGTTTCTTCGGCGTGGATCAGTCTGATTTTGCTGGGGTTCCCGCGTGCTTCCAATAATGGCCTGACTTGGGCATCATTGCCGACAAGAATAATTTCGTCGCCAAACGTTTCGATAGCCTGGATAGCGCCATCCACTTCGGGATGTGGACAGGCATCGCTGCCCATCGCATCTAATACAATCCTCATGCAATACTCCTGATTCTCGGGGCTTCTCCCGCCTAGCTTTTACCTGGGTAGGAGATTTTTCCAAATACGAAAAACTTGACAATTACAACCCCAAGATTATAATACGGATGCGTTTGCGCTGGTGCTGGAATTGGCAGACAGGCATGGTTGAGGGCCATGTGCCGAGAGGCGTGAGGGTTCGACCCCCTCCCAGCGCACACACATGAACAACAAAAAGAGAGACGATGGCCTATTAAGCAGACTATCGTCTCTCTTTTTTGATTGGCAAATTCTTAATGTTGCAATATTTGTGAGAGGAAGAGTTTAGTGCGGTCATGCTGCGGATCGTTGAACAGGCCGTGAGGCGTGGTGTGCTCAACAATCAGCCCGTCATCCATGAAGATAACTTCATCGGCGGCGGAGCGGGCGAAACCCATTTCGTGGGAGACACAGACCATCGTCATGCCTTCGCGCGCCAGATCAAGCATCACATCCAATACTTCTTTGATCATCTCGGGGTCCAGCGCGCTGGTAGGTTCATCAAAGAGCATGATTTTAGGATTCATGGACAGGGCGCGGGCGATAGCCACACGTTGCTGTTGTCCGCCAGAGAGTTTGCGGGGATAGGCATCGGCTTTTTCAGGGATCCCCACACGCTGAAGCTGTTTCAAAGCGATTTCGGTGGCTTCTGCTTTTGAACGCCCGCGCACAACTTTTTGTGCCAGGGTGATGTTTTCGAGAGCGGTCAGATGCGGGAATAAATTGAAAAGCTGGAATACCATGCCGATTTCAGCGCGCACGGCGTTAAGTTGTTTGGGTGCGCTGGTCATAAATTCGCCATCAATGAAAATTTCGCCACTGGTGGGGGTTTCGAGATGGTTGATGCAGCGCAGCATGGTCGATTTGCCCGATCCGCTGGGGCCGATGACGACCACAACTTTGCCGCGCTCTACTGTCAGGCTGACACCGTTGAGGGCTTTGACATCGCCAAAATATTTGTAGAGGTCTTTGATAACAATAATGTTATCTCTTTCGTCAGTCATTGGCTCGTAACCGCCTTTCGATAACTTGCACGCCTAGAGAGAGGAGCACTGTGATAGTCAGGTACATCACAGAGAGCGTTACGTAGGCCTCTCGAAAACGAAAAGTACTTCCGGCGTAGAGGCGTGAAACCTGCGTAATATCTCGGACAGCCAGAACTGAGACCAGCGATGAATCTTTCACCATGGCGACAAAATCATTTCCCAAAGCTGGAAGTACGTTGCGGATGGCTTGCGGCAGGATAATATAGCGCATGGCCTGGGCATAGCTCATGCCTAATGACCGCGCAGCTTCCATCTGCCCAAGTTCGATGGATTGAATACCCGCTCGGAAGATTTCGGCCAGATAAGCACCATAGGTGACAGATAGCGCCACAATTGCACGCGAATTCATGCTCACATTTTGATTGTTGAAAGCTGTAAAAATAGCTCCAAGAGGCTTGGCGCCAATGGATGTGAGCCATATCCCGAAGTTATTTAAGCCATCTACGATGGTTGGCACACCAACGAGCGCGATAAAGAAAATAAGAACCAGGATAGGCACGCCGCGAATAAGTTCGACGTAGAGCCGGGCCAGGTTGTTGAAGAAAATATTTTTAGAGAGCCGCCCCAGGCCGGTAATGAGGCCCAAGATAAGTGCAAATCCATACGCGGTTAGAGCTGTCTGGACGGTAATGCGAAGACCGATTTTGATGAAGTTGAATGCTTCGTTATAATTTTCGTTTGTAAAAATGATATAGAATGCCCAAATCGCGATCAGGAATATTGACAGGAGCCACCAGGGAAATTCGTTTACGCGTGTTCCAAAGGATATGGGGTCTTCTTCGATGTCGAGAGGGCCGGAGGGAACTAAAGGTTTGTCGACCACGTTGCGCTCCATTCAGATTATATAGAACCGGTGTGCAGGAATGATCCCCGCACACCGGTTTTTGTTGTTTGCTGCAATGATTACCAGTCGCGATCATATTGAACATAGTGCAATGGGCGATTGGCAACGATCACTGGCAGGTTAGAAATCTTCGACGGAAACACCGGCCGCATCAAGAACCTGGCGGAAGGGGTCGTAGAAGGTGTCGTCGTGAACTTCAAGAGCATTCCAGCTGTAGGCGGTATCCAGAGCAGCCTGACCTTCTTCGGTCTCGGCGATTGCCAGGAGTGCGGCTACCAGTTGAGCCTGAATTTCAGCGTCGAAGCCGGATACGAACTGCACGCCATCATTCGGGATGTCAGCAGAAATTTCGATGACTTTGATAACATCCATCACATCGGGGTGATCTTCTTCGATGGTTGAGCGGGCATCCACATAGGATGAGCCAGCATCGCAGTCGCCATTATATACGCCAGCAACTGAAGCGTCGTGGGAACCGGCATCGACAATCACGAGATCAGCGTCGGGATCAATGCCAGCAGCCTTGAGGGTGATGCTGGGGATAACCCAACCGCTGGTGCTCAAGGGGTCGGGGCGGCAGAAGGTCTTGCCAGCCAGATCAGCCAAAGTTTCGATGCCGCTATCGGCGCGCACGAAGATTTGACCGTTGTATACTGCGCTGCCATAGCGTACAGAAACCAGCCCGGCCTCGGCACAACCTTTTTCGGCGGCCAAAATATACGAGAAAGTAGCCAATGATGCCATGTGGGCATTGGCGGGGTCGGAGCACATGGCTTCGATGACGCCAGCATACTCAGTGGCAACAAATGGGGTCACGACCAAGCCGGTCTGATCAAAGATCATCGTGGCGACTTCTTCAAAGCCGGTGACCACGCGCTCAGTCTCTCCAGAGGGAACGACGGCCCAGACGATCGGGTTCTCTTCTGTTCCCAATTTTCCCGGCCCACAGGCGCTCAGCACGAGAGCTGCAACCATCAGGACGGCAACTACGATCAATAAACGATAGTTCTTCATTAATTTCTCCTTTTTGTGAATAGAAATTTACGATCAACTGCCAGGTTAATATTATCTAAAACGGGCGTTGAATGCAAGGTGCGATTGATTTTAAAATCCATGAAGAAAAGCACTCTTTCTTTATATTCTCGCCCGCATTGGTGCTGAAAAAAGGTGGGAGGGCACGAGATTGCCCTCCCAATAACTGTTATTTATCTTGATGTTCCCACTAGGGGAGTGTAGCGACAGTGCCGTCGATGATCTGGGGGATCAAGGCTTCGATTTCGGCTTGCAGTTCAGCGGGGATTTCCACGCCGCCGTAACCGAGGCCAACGCCGCCATTCTCCAGCGTACCGAGGTAGTTACCGCCAGCGAATTCGCCGTTCATCGCCATTTCGATGGTTTCATAGACGTATTTGTCCATATTCTTCAGGGCGCTTGCCAGAACGAAATCGGCCTGATTGGCAAAAGAAACTGTCCAGTCGTTGTCGACACCGACGATCCAGCCAGCGCCGCGCTCTTCGATCACGGCCAGAGTGCCAGCGCCAACGGGGCCAGCAACAGGCATGATGACGTCAGCGCCTTCATCCATCAGGCTCTCGCCCATGGTGCGGCCATCATCAGTGCTCTCGAAGTTGCCCACGAAGAGGCCGTCTTGTGCGGCGACGTCCCAGCCGAGTACATTCACTTCGGTGCCGTGAGCGGCGTTATAGGCTTCGACGCCCAGCACAAAGCCATCCATGAAGATGGTCACGGGCGGGATGTTGATGCCGCCGAAGGTGGCGACGGTGCCGGTCTGGGTCATGCCTGCGGCCAGGTAGCCAGTCAGGAAGGTAGCTTCGTTGATCGCAAAGCCGGAACCGTACAGATTTGGCGATTCCAGGTAGTTGACATCCACGATAGCGAAGTTCTGATCCGGATTGGCTCCAGCCGCTGCTGCGGTCGCATCGCCCAGCAAGAAGCCGACCGAGACGATCAGGTCACAGCCTTCTTCGAGGAAAGCGTTGATATTAACTTCATAGTCGGTCTGCTGCTGGCTCTCGAGGTATTTGCCCTCGATGCCCAGAGCGGCTACCGCATCTTCGACGCCTTTCCAGGCGGTGGCGTTGAACGATTTGTCGTCAATGCCGCCAACATCGGTTACCTGACAGGCCAGGAAAGCCATGGCTTCTTCCTCTTCGGGCGGGAAGAGGTCGTCATAGGTGACATCGAAATCAGGGCCAAAGAATTTGGCATTGAGAGCAACCAGGGTACCATTTTGCATTAGTTCCATGATCGCGGCGTCAACCGGTTCAACCAGATCACTGCCTTTAGGATAAATGAAGCCCAATTCATCACTGGAAAGTGAAGGGCCAACCAGCTTGAGGACATCGGCGTTTTCGCCCATGTATCCCTGACCAGCAGTTTCATCCATAATCACGGCATCGATGTCGCCAGCGATAAGCGCCTGGACAGCGAAGGGGAATTGCTCGAAGGCAGAAATACGCTCTTCGGCCAAGAACTGGGATGCGGTTTCGTAGTTGGTGGTGCCAGTTTGGGTGCCAAGCTTGAGTTCTTCGTCATTGACGATGTCTTCAATGCTTTCGATGCGATCTTCATCGATACGCACTAACAGGCGTTGTTCAATGGCTACATAGCCCATCGAGAAATCGACGATTTCAGCGCGATCTGCCGTGATGGTAATACCATCGGCAGCAGCATCAAATTGACCATCAGCAACAGCCTGGATCATGCCTTCCCACGCAGCTTCAACATACACGGGGGTGCAGTTGAGCAATTCGCAGATGGCGTTCCAAACTTCATAGTCCCAGCCAGCGCCTTCGCCGGTTTCGGGGTCAATGTAGTTGAAGGGCAAGTAGGCATTTTCGATGGCTACGGTGACTTCGCGTCCAGCCAGATCGGGCAAGCCAGCTTCTTCTTCAGCAGGAGCAGCTTCTTCTTCAACGGGAGCAGCTTCTTCTACAGGGGCGGCTTCCTCGGGAGCCGGTTCTGCGGGAGTTCCACAGGCGGCCAGTACGAGGCTTGCTGCTAGGAGCAGCGTCAGGATCCACATGATTCTTTTCATTTTTTCTTCTCTCCTTTTACTTGAAAAGATTAACGTTTATTGGGGCATTCCCCAACTAATAGAGGATAGACGAAGATGCTGAAATATGCAAGAGGGATTTTTTATATTTTTAGATTTCTCATACTTTTTTACAATACGTATGCCCGCGCCACTGAACTTTTTTTGACAATCAATTACTTATATAGCATCAATGTGCTAAAATTGCCCCGATAAAAGCTAATTTTTGTGGATGAGGCAACAAATAGAATGACTCCAGAAGATGCTACGATTTCTACCGATTTTATACGCGAAGCGGTAAAAGAAGACCTGGCAAGCGGACGTTATGATGATGTACGCACCCGCTTGCCACCCGAACCCAATGGCTATTTGCATATTGGTCATGCAAAAGCTTTTTTGATCGACTATCTGGTTGCTAAAGATTTTGGTGGCGAGTTGAATTTGCGTTTTGATGATACGAATCCAGCGAAAGAGGAAACCGAATTCGTAGAGGCCATCAAAGAAGATGCTCATTGGCTTGGAATTGATTGGGCTGATCGCGAATTTTATGCTTCGGATTATTTTGACGACCTGTATGACTGGGCGGTCCGCCTCATAAAGGCCGGGAAAGCCTATGTGGACGATCAGACGCCCGAAGAGGTCAGCCAGAATCGAGGCACATTAACTGAACCCGGAGTAAACAGCCCCTACCGCGAACGCTCTGTTGACGAAAATCTGGATCTACTCGAGCGCATGAAAAACGGCGAATTCCCCGATGGTAGTCGGATTTTGCGCGCCAAAATCGATATGGCATCCGGCAATATTAATCTGCGCGACCCGGCTATGTATCGCATCATTCACGAACCGCCGCACCACCGTACGGGCACAGCATGGTGCATTTATCCCATGTACGATTGGTCGCACGGGCAGAATGATTCGATGGAAAAAATAACGCATTCGTTCTGCGATGTTGGCTATGAAGCCCATCGTCCTTTGTACGAATGGTTTCTGGAACAGTTGGGTGAATTTATGCCACGCCAGATCGAATTTGCCCGGCTGAATTTAAGTTACACGGTTCTTAGTAAGCGTTTTTTGCGCCGCATGGTGGATGAAGGGTTGGTAACCGGCTGGGATGACCCGCGTATGCCCACCTTGCGGGGGATGCGTCGGCGCGGGTACACGCCTGAGGCAATTATTGAATTCATCGAAAAAATTGGGATTGCCAAAAATTATAATATGGTGGATATTGCCCTGTTAGAGGCCACGATTCGCTCCGATTTGAATATTCGAGTCGAGCGACGCATGGTTGTATTGAATCCGCTCAAAGTGGTAATTACGAATTACCCCGAGGGGCAAACTGAACTTCTCGAGGCTGTCAACAACCCCGAGGACGAAAATGCCGGCACGCGTCAGGTTCCGTTCTCGCGTGAACTCTACATCGAGCGCGAAGACTTCCGAGAAGATCCGCCCCGCAAATACTTCCGCCTGGGACCAGACCGCGAAGTGCGTTTACGCTATGGGTACTTCATCAAATATGAACATCATATCAACGATGAAAACGGCGAAGTCATTGAAGTCCACTGCACTTACGACCCCGAGACCCGCGGCGGGTACGCCCCCGATGGTCGCCGCGTGAAGGGCACATTGCATTGGGTTTCCGCACAGCACGCCGTGAACGCCGAAGTGCGCCTCTACGACCGCCTGTTCACTGTTGAAGACCCGATGAAAGCCGAAGAAGGCAAAGACTTCACTGATTATATCAACCCCGATTCGCTTCAAATTCTTACGGAGTGCAAGGCCGAACCTGCCCTAACCGATGCGCAGCCCGGTTATCGCTGTCAGTTTGAGCGCCGCGGTTATTTCTGCGCCGACTTAGACTCGACGGCGGACGCGTTAGTCTTTAACCGCACCATCGCTTTGCGCGATACCTGGGCAAAGATACGGAAGGGTAATTAGACGCTTGGGATTGAGCGCCTGATTCCGAAGCCCCAATTGCCTGCTTCCCCGGAGTAACCATGAAATTCAAACAGATTTGCGTCCTCGGCCTGGGCTATATTGGCCTGCCCACGGCGAGCACGTTTGCCACACATGGCGTTAAAGTGATTGGGGTGGATGTCAACCCGCAGGTCGTTGCTACCCTTCAAAACGGCGGCCTGCACATCCACGAACCGGGTTTGCGCACGCTCGTACAGGCGGCGCTCAAATCGGGCAATCTCGTCATTTCTGAAGCGCCTCAGGAAGCCGATGCTTTTGTGATCGCCGTCCCCACGCCGTTTAAAGTTGAAGAGAGTACGTTGAAGGCTGAAGGTTCACAAACTGCCCAGCCTTCAACCTTCAACCTTCAACCTCCCACCGACTTTCCCAAAGCCGATCTATCCTACGTCATCTCTGCCGCCGAAGCCATCGTTCCCTGGTTGCGGCGCGGCAACCTGGTTGTGCTGGAATCCACCTCGCCGCCCGCAACCACCACCGGCCTGGTCAGCGAAATCCTCGAGCGCTCCGGCCTCAAAGCTGGCGACGATTTCCATCTGGCTTATTCTCCGGAGCGCGTCCTCCCAGGACAAATATTGCGTGAACTGATCGAAAACGCCCGCGTGGTTGGCGGCGTTACCCAGGCGTCCTCCGACGCGGCCCGCGATCTTTACGCCATATTCGTGCGCGGCGACATCATCCAGACCACGGCCACAACCGCCGAGATGGTCAAGTTGATGGAGAACACCTACCGCGATGTCAATATCGCGATTGCCAATGAATTTGCCCGGCTGGCCGACCGCTTTGGTATCGACGTTTGGGAAGCGATCGCGTTAGCCAATCGCCATCCGCGCGTCGAAATCCTGCGTCCTGGCCCTGGTGTGGGCGGCCATTGCATCAGTGTTGACCCCTGGTTTTTAGTCGAAGCTGCGCCCGACTTGGCTCCGCTGATTCACACATCCCGCAATGTTAACGATGCCCAGCCGCAATTTGTGGTTCGGCTTGTGCGCCGCGCCCTGGGCGGAGAGCTTAAGTGCAAGAAGATTACCGCGTTGGGGTTGGCCTACAAACCCGATGTGGATGATCTGCGCGAAAGCCCGGCGGTGGATGTGGTCCGTTTGCTGATGGCCGATGGTGCAACTGTGACCGCTTATGAGCCTTTTAAGCTGGATGCTAACCTGCCGGGGATTCAACTCGCCCCCAGCCTGGATTCTGCGTTGCAGGGGAGCGACTTGCTGCTGCTCTTGGTGGCGCATACCCCCTTGCGCGAACTTACCCCCGAGGTTGTGGCTGCGCAAACGAACGCGCGGCTCGTAGTGGATACTGTCAACCTGTGGGACGCTCCGCTCTGGGAGCGCGCCGGGTTTAGGGTGATCCGCCTCGGCGTAGGAAATTGAAAATTGCGAATTTTATCCATTTTCGGCACCCGACCTGAGGCCATAAAAATGGCCCCCATTGTACGTCAACTGGAGCGCACCCCCGGGGTAGAGTCGCGCGTTTGTGTCACCGCTCAACACCGAGAGATGCTCGATCAGGTACTTGATCTATTCGATATTGTCCCGGATATTGATCTCGACTTAATGCAGCCCGGTCAAACGCTTGCTGAGCTTACGGCGCGCGTTTTTACTTCGCTTGATTCCGTGCTGGCTGACCTTCAGCCCGATTGGATACTCGTACAGGGCGATACCACCACGGTGATGGCAGCCTCCCTATCGGCATATTATCGGCGCATCAAGGTCGGGCATGTCGAAGCGGGCCTGCGCACCGGCGATAAATGGCAGCCCTTCCCTGAAGAAGTTAATCGCCGCGTCGCCAGTGTCACCGCCGATTTGCACTTTGCCCCCACTGAGTGGTCGCGTCAAAACCTGCTGCGCGAGAACATTCTCGCCGAAAATATCTTCGTTACCGGCAATCCGGTTATCGACGCGCTGCATTGGGTTTCTAAACAATCTTTTGACCTGGATGCGCTGAACCTTCAACCTTCAACTTTCAACCTTAAACGTCTTATCCTTGTCACCGCCCACCGCCGCGAAAATTTCGGTGAGTCTCTAGAGCAAATCTGTGCTGCCCTGCGCCAGTTGGCCGAGAAGTACCTGAATGTGCGGATTTTCTACCCTGTTCATCTCAATCCTAACGTGCAGGAGCCAGTTTATCGACTGCTTGGCAACATACCCAATATCACCTTGATGCCTCCGCTGGATTATTTGCCTCTTGTGCATTTGCTTAAGCGCGCCACACTGGTATTAACCGATTCCGGTGGCCTGCAAGAAGAGGCCCCCGGTTTGGGTATTCCGGTGCTGGTGATGCGTGAAGTCACCGAGCGACCCGAAGGCGTTGAAGCAGGAACTGTGCGGTTAGTGGGTACGGATGCGCAGCGCATTTTGGATGAAGCCAGCCGCCTGCTCGATGATCCTGCCGCCCACGAAGCCATGTCGCGCGCTGCCAATCCTTACGGCGATGGTCGCGCCGCCGAGCGCATTGTGGATGCAATTCTGAAATATGAATGATGAATGTAGAATGATGAATAACCTGCCAACCTTCGCGCTGGGGAGCTGTCGCTGGCGACCCAAGCGCATGTCAACTCAGGAGAGTTGACGCAACCCTATGGACTTCATCACCCGCCTGACGTATTTGCGTAAAAATCCCCTTTTTGGCGCGTTCGCATACTACGCGCTTAAACTATTGGGTTTGGAGATTCCGCGCTCGGTTGAGATTGGTGCCGATTTGGAAATTGCCCACGGCGGATTTGGGATTGTTATTCATCGCCATGCCAAAATCGGCAACCGCGTTAAAATCTATCCGGGTGTGACCATTGGCCGCGCCGACATTTACCGCCCGGCGGGTCAATCGCGCTTTGAAAGCATCGTGATTGAAGATGATGTCATTCTCTCGCCGGGCTGCAAAGTGCTATGCAAAGAAGGCGTCCTGCGAGTGGGGCAGGGGACGGTTATCGGAGCGAATGCCGTTTTGCTTCAATCCGCCAGCGAGAATGAAATTTGGGCAGGCATCCCGGCGCGTTGTGTGGGGAAACGTAAGTCGTGAAGCGCATTGCGGTTGTTCCTCATGTCCACGGCGTCGGCGGGATGGTTTCGTTTCGTGCAAAATTCACCACTGGCCTCCAGTCGCGCGGTATTGACGTCACGCCCGACTCTCGACGCCCGACTCCCGACGCATTGCTCGTCATCGGCGGTACGCGCGACCTGCTCGGTCTGATGCAGGCCAAACGCCGCGGTGCGCGCATCGTTCAACGCCTAAACGGGATGAATTGGTTGCATCGAAAATTGCGCACGGGGGTACGGCACTATCTGCGCTCCGTCTACGGCAACTGGAATCTGAATTTCATCCGCATGCGCATCGCTGACCATATCGTCTATCAGAGCGAATTTTCCCGAGATTGGTGGCAGCGTGTCTATGGCCCCGCGCCTGTATCCAGTTCGATTGTCTACAATGGCGTTGATCTGGATATTTATTCACCGGCTTCAACCTTCAATCTGCAATCTTCAACCTATAAATTATTGCTTGTTGAAGGGTCATTGTCCGGTGGCTACGAGTTGGGTCTGGAGAGTGCGATAGCATTACTGGATGTGCTCAATACTGCGTATAGGCAAACGCTTGGTAAGACCGTTGAGCTGACTGTGGTAGGAAGGGTCAGTGAAAACCTCAAACAGAAGTGGCAGCAGCGCACTGCGAACCGTGTCACCTGGGTGGGGCAACTTCCCACAGAACAAATTCCCGAAATGGACCGCGCCGCGCACCTGCTCTACGCTTGCGATATTAATGCCGCCTGCCCAAACTCGGTTATTGAAGCCCTGGCTTGCGGCTTGCCCGTACTGGCTTTTGATACCGGTGCGCTGGTCGAACTCGTCACCGGCGATTCCGGGCGCGTTGTCCCCTATGGTGGCGACCCCTGGAAGTTGGATAAACCCGACATCTCCGCACTGGCCGAAGCTGCTGTTGAGATATTATTGCATCAGGAAAAATTCCGCCCTGCCGCCCGCGTTCGCGCCGAGGCCGCCTTCGATCTGGACGCGATGGTTGATGGTTATTTGCGCGCGCTTGAATATTGAACCACGAAGACACAAAGTCACAAAGTTGCACAAAGGAAACTTCGTATTTTTTTCGTGTCTTCGAGCCTTTGTGGTAAAGAAGTAGGAAACTATTCATAATCGGACACGAGCGTGTTCAGCTAGAAACTGTCTGAAAAGCATGATGAAACCAGGCGCGAACCACTTTTGCAGGTTAATTTCGGATGAAAACCGCAGAGAAAAGTGCTTTGCACCGGACTTCACAGAAAGTTCTTGGGCGCACTTTCGTGCGCGATTAAAAACAATGTGTGCTTCGTGGTAAAAAGATCGTTCCTGAATTTAGCTGCATTATTCTCAAGAATTTTACCCACTTCATTCAAAAGTGGGTTTTATCGCTTCGCCCCTCTGGCGAGATTGATCCGCGGCTCTTTGAATCGCGCCGCGCCCACCGGCCTGACTGAGATTGAAATCTCCGCTGGGGCGCTGGCCGGAATGAAAATGCGTCTCGACCTGCAAAGTGAAAAAGACTACTGGCTGGGAGCCTACGAAACCGAATTGCAAAATGCTGTGCGACAGTTCGTTCAACCCGGCTGGATAGCCTACGATGTTGGCGCCAATGTGGGCTATATCAGTTTGATGCTGGCGCGCGCCGTCGGTGAAGCCGGGCGCGTTATCGCTTTTGAAGCTTTGCCTGCCAATATTGAACGATTGCGTAACAATATTGCCCTAAACAGTCTGACCCCTCGAGTACAGACCATTCACGCGGCAGTCGGAGCCGCCTCAGCCCCCGTCCGCTTCCTGATTGGCCCCTCGGACGATATGGGCAAGGCCGCCGGTTCTGCTGGCCGTCAGGCTGCATACGCCGAATCCGTTGAAGTCCCTGGTATCTCGCTGGATGAATTTGTCTATACACACAGCAACCCCGCTCCTCACATCATCAAAATGGACATCGAAGGCGGCGAAGTGCTGGCGCTGCCCGGTATGAAGCGCCTGCTGGCCGAAGCCCGCCCGCTGATATTTCTCGAACTTCATGGCCCGGAAGCCGCCCGCCTCGCCTGGGAGACCCTCACCGCCGCTGGCTACAAAATTGCCCGGATGCAAAAAGGCTATCCGATTATAGCGTCGCTGGACGAACTAGATTGGAAGGCATATCTGATTGCGCAACCTGCCAACCTGTAATATGCAACCTAAAACTCCTGTCTTCCCTGGTCGCCTCGCTCTTCAGCAGCGTGTTCTCCCCGCCTACCGCGCCCCATTTTTTGACCTGTTGGCACATTCTTGTGCGGGCGGTCTCAGTCTTTTCGCGGGTCAACCCCTTAACGTGGAGGGTATTGCTGCCGCCGAAGGCCTGACACAAGCCGGATATACTCCGGCGCGCAACCGTCATTTCAGCGATCCATCGACAAAATTCTATCTCTGCTGGCAAGCCGGGGTAGTGGATTGGCTGGAACTGGCGAACCCGGACATGTTGATTGTGGAAGCCAACCCGCGCTACTGGAGCAACCGCCTGGCAATTCGTTGGATGAAAAAACAGGGCAGACCGGTACTCGGCTGGGGGTTGGGCGCGCCGCCCCTGAGCGGAATACTTGCCTCGGTGCGGAGATATAGTCGCCAAAGCTACCTGAAATCCCTCGACGGAATACTTGCGTATAGCCAAAATGGAGCGGCAGAATATAAGGCTTTAGGCATCCCGCCGGAGCGCGTCTTTGTGGCACATAACTCCGTCATGGCGCGCCCGGTCTTCGATCTGCCAGCGCGCTCGCTGCAATATCACCGCCAGCCGACAGTGTTGTTTGTAGGGCGCTTACAGGCGCGTAAACGTGTCGATATTTTGCTCAAAGCTTGTGCCGCAATGCCAAAAAAACTACAGCCGCGCCTCATCGTTGTGGGGGATGGCCCGGCGCGGGCTGAATTCCAGACTATGGCCGCAGCGATTTATCCCGTGGCCGAATTCCCTGGCGCAAAACACGGCCCGGAATTGGTATCTTATTTCCTCGCCGCAGATTTATTTGCTCTTCCTGGCACCGGCGGCCTGGCTGTGCAACAGGCCATGAGCTACGGACTGCCTGTAGTTGTTGCCAAAGGCGACGGCACACAAGACGATCTGGTGCGTCCAGCCAACGGCTGGCAGGTATCACCCGGCGATCAAAATGCCTTTAGTGCGGTTTTGCTGGAGGCCCTCGGTGATATACACCGCCTGCGGACGATGGGTGCCGAATCCTATCGCATCACGCGAGAAGAAATAAATTTAGAGCAAATGGTCAACTCGTTTGTGAAGGCATTAAACTTCCTGTGAAACTACTTTTTATCGCCGATGGGCGCTCGCCGATTGCCCTCAACTGGATACAATATTTTGTAGATCAAGGCCACGAAGTCCATCTGGCCTCGCTTTATCCCTGTCAGCCAGATTTGCAACTGGCCTCCCTGACTATAATTCCGGTAGCTTTTAGCGGAGCGGTGGAACAGGGTTCTGTTGTTTCAGGCCGCGGTAGCCTAAAAAGCCGCCTGACGCGTGCGATTGCCACGCCTGCCGTGCGCACATGGTTACGTCATCAATTCGTGCCGCGCAGCTTGCCAAATGCCGCCACTGAACTCCAGTCGCTCATCGCGCATCTTCAGCCCGATCTGATTCACGCCATGCGAATTCCATACGAGGGGATGCTCGCTGCGTTGGCCTTGAGCGAAGTCGAAGAGCCATCTCTGCTCGTTTCCGTCTGGGGTAATGATTTTACGCTGCACGCCCCAGCCACACTTCGTCTGGCTCGTCTGACGAAATTAGCTCTGCAACGCGCCGACGCGCTGCACACCGATTGTCAGCGCGATCTGGATTTGGCTGGTAAATTGGGTTTTGCTGCTAATAAACCTGGCGTTGTACTTCCCGGCGCGGGCGGCATTCAGATGGATGTGTTTTATCCTGGCCCTCACCCCCGGCCCCTCTCCCTGAAGGGAGAGGGGGGAATCATCATCAATCCGCGCGGGCTGCGGGCCTATGTGCGCTCGGATACCTTTTTCGAGGCCGTGCCGCGTGTTTTGGCGCGTCACCCTGGGGTTAAATTTATCTGCCCCTCCATGCAGAATCAACCCGAGGCGGAGTCCTGGGCATCCCGTTTGGGGGCAGGCGAATCTTTGAGCCTGCTGCCGCGTCTTAGCCGCGTTCAAATGGCGGATGCCTATCGTCAGGCGCAGATTGTACTTTCGATCACCGAGCACGATGGCACGCCGAACACGTTGCTGGAAGCACTGGCTTGTGGCTGTTTTCCGATTGTGGGGGATATTCCTTCGTTGCGGGAGTGGATTCGGGATGGGGAGAACGGCTTTTTGGTGGACTCCGGCGACCCGCATGCGCTGGCCGAGGCGATTGGGACGGCCTTGCTAGACCCGGAGCTGCGGGCGCGGGCGCGGGAGATTAACATGCAAATGATAGTTGAGCGCGCCGAATATGGGGCGGTGATGGCGCAGGCTGAGCGGTTTTATCAGGAATTCGTTTGAGGAAATCAGGAATACAGGAATTTTTCTTGGTTTCCTGGCTTCCTTATGTAAATATTCTGTTCGTCTTTTTCCACACGGCGTAACGCGAAAAAATATACACCAGAGGCGAAGAAAGCCGTAGGGGAACGCTGATAGCCTGTTCTAGCGCGACGCGTAGTGAATCCGCATCATCGAAGGGTGGCAGATACAGCGCGCCGCGCCCGATTTCGAACGCCGCGTGCGCGTCGGAGCCATAAGTGCCGGGCAGATTGTGTTCTTTGGCGAAGCGCTGCGCCTGCCGGTTGAAGCGCGGCAGCGTGCAGCGTGCGTTGAAGGTTTCAATGGCGTCAATCCGCGGGAGAATTTCGAGCAATGCTTCTGCGCGCCAGTGTCCCTTGCGGCGCAAGTCGAAGGGATGCGAGATGCTAATAAAGGCATTCTGTGCCTTCAGGCGGGCGATGGTTTCTTCTGGTGATAACCCGGCAGGGATTTCTTCTTTCACGAAGGCGGCCAGAATTTCGCCCTCGCTGGTTAGTATTTCCTCCCCAACGATCACGCGCTCAGGGTCCAGCGCTTTGGCTTCCAGCGCACCGCGGATGGTGTTGTGGTCGGTGACGATAATTCGATCAATTTTTTTGCGACGGCAGGCCGCCAGGAGTTTTTCGAGTGTGGTCAGGCTGTCAGGTGAATGGATGGTGTGTACGTGGAAGTCGGTGAGCAGGTAATTGGTTGATTGGCGATTAGGGATTAGGGATTTGTTCATGGGAATTCGTCCTAGTTGTCTGATCCCGAATTACCTAGCCCCAACAACTCTCGCGAGAAAACCCAAACCACAAGCCCGAGGGCTACGCCGAACCACAGCGTAGCAAAGCGGATCAATAAGGTAGCCGCGGCAGCTATATCTGCATGGATACCCAGCAGCAAAGCCAGCATCCCGGCGATGGAGGCCTCGGCGGCGCCCAATCCACCGGGTAGTGCCGATGCTGCCCCGACGATCGTCGAGAAGGCCAGTACGAAAATGGCAATCGAGAGCGTTTCCCAGCTAGGAGCTACTCCGAGACCAATCAGGATGAGATAGAAGCCGATGCCTTCGCCCAACCAGGAGAGTGTCCCCAGGCCGACGGCAACCAATGTGGTCAGTGGGTTGAAGAGGGCGAAGCTGCCCTCGTAGAATTCGCGCAGCCCCGGGGCGATGCGCCTGACCAATGGGAGTTTTGCTGCCAGATCGAGCAGGGTTAGCGCCAATGGGCGAATCTGCGAGACGATGATGATGCCTATCAAAACGATCAGAATAGCGGCGAAGGCAGGCCAATATTTCGGGTAGGCGATCGCGCCCAGGGTGGAAAGTAACAGCACAGCCAGGCCGTCGCTGATGCGCTCGGCTACGACAACCGAGATGCCGCGTGCCGTCGATTGCCCGGTCTGCTGGTGAATCCAGATTCCCTTAAGAGCTTCGCCGACTTTACCGGGAGTCACCGCCAACGGGAATCCGGCCACGAAGAGATGAAAACTTTCGGCGATGGAAATTTCTTTTGCGCCGATCTGCCGCAGATAGTAGTGAAACTTCAGGCCGCGCAACAAGTAGTTAAATAAGGTTAGCAGCAATACTGCGGGGTAGAACGCCCAGCGGAAACCGAGTACCTGAGTACCGACCTGACGAATATCTCCGGCGAGCGTCAGCGCCAGCATCACCAGAAAGCCGAAAAGCAGACCGTAGAGCATGCGGCGAGTGAGGGATTGCTGGGAGTTGGAAGTCATGTAATTGATCGACCACTACAAAAGCACAAGACACGAAGAAAAAATCAACGTACCTTCGTGCCTTTGTGGTCAAAAAATTGATCTATTTTTGATTGCCCAACAGATACGCCAACCCCAATGCGCCTACAGCTAAAATTGTCAACCCGGCGACAGCCTGAGCGACGGTTTTGGGCTCCATGCCGGGCATAACCACTTCGCCGTCACCGTATTGTTTGAAGAGTTGGCCCCACTTCGTTGGCAAGGCGGATGCCACGCGCTGGCGGCCAACAAAGGGGTACCAGTAAACGTTATGATAGAAATTGCTGGCGAAGAACGACCACGGCACCAGTGGGCTTTGCAGCAACACCTTTTCGAGGGGTTTCAGCGGGCCGTGATAGATCATCTTTTGGCCGCGGCTGGCAAAGGTATCTTCCTGGACGAAGTTCCAGGGCTGCTCTTGTTCGATATCGTAGCCGACGATTTCGATCTCGCGCGGATTGCCTATGCCCAGACCGAGTTCGTGGGCCTTGTTGATGAAGCGCAGGCTCATCGGGTCGAAGCCCTGGAGTTTGGCCGAAACCGCGTCGATGGCTACCTGATCGGCAGAGGCCAGCAAGATATCCTTCTCGTGCCAGCGCATAGCCCGGGGGCCAGGCCCATCCCCGGCAAAGGTTCCGTCCATCACGGCGAAGACACCGGGATGAATCTCTTGCTGAATGCTGAGTAAATCTACGAGCGTGTCATGTATCACCGCATGGGTCCAGTGGCGCTGCCGGTGCAGCAATCCGCCAAAGGCGTTTTTCATCGCTCCGGTAATCGTCGTGAAAACGTGCGTCTTGACTGTGGGGAGGTGAATCATATTCATCCCATCCAGAGCCTTCGGGATGAAAACCCCATCCGGATAGACTTTATCCAGCACGAGGAAAGGACGAGCTTTAGGCTTGTACTCCACCCATTCGAAATCTTGGTTATAGAGATACAGGCAGGGGATTTCGTGCATGTCGGTGACGAAACGGTGCTTGTTGTTGCGCTCGCCATCAGCAGTGTTGACCACCACGGTGTCGTTATGTACGCCTACCAAATCGGTATAACCAGAATTTTTCAGCGCCCGGATGACGCCGTCAATTTGCCAGGGAGTCGAGGAGCAGGCCGGGTACCAGGTTTGCCACGAGATGTTGATCTTCAGGCCGGTACGCGCATCTTTGGGCAGGGCAGCTTCCACTCCGGCCAGCTTCATCAGGCGTTCAGTATCCTCGAGAACGGTCTCCGGGGATGTTTTTAGTACGGCAACTTTTCCTTTGCCGGGATAATTAGACATTTGTGCCTCCAGTTTGTACGGACAAATTAAACTCGCAAAGCAATTGTATCAACAAAACTATGGCTGGCAAATCCTGTTGATAGTACGGGCTGCCTTTATCGCTTTCTGAATGGGTTTTGAAAACGTGTAGTATAATCTTGGCGAATGATCTTAAATTGTGAGATTATTCATGCCAATTGAGTTTGAGATCGTCGTTATGAGTAAATAGGGCTGAGTATTGCTGTGACGAACTCTTCACCTCGCATGGTGCCGCTTCTATCCATCGTCATCGCTGTTATTGCAATAGTGATTTTTCTTGCGATGGGTGCCCCTGTGGATAACATTCGCGAAATTGTTATTGATGAGGGGCTCGCTTATTTGGCGATTGGAAGGCAAGGCATCCAAATTGTTGATATAGATGACCCGGCGAGGCCAAAAGCCCTTGGCGGATTTGGTTCCATTGGGGAAGCGAGTGGATTGGCGATTCAAAAGGGACGCGAGACCGAAAACGGCCCGCGGGACTACCTCTATGTGGCGGATAGCTCGAACGGCTTAATCGTCCTCGATGTGACCGACCCCACAGAAATAACTCAAGTTTGGCGATTCGATAAAATTACTCAGGCACAGGATGTACTCATCAAGGGGAATTTTGCCTATGTGGCGGATGGCAAAGAAGGTTTGTATGTCATCAATATTCAAACTTTACCGCCCACAGAGCCGGAAGATGGGGAAACTTCCTATTTTTTGCATGTAGGGAAAGATGGCGAAGGCGATCCCGGTCTTTGGAAAATTGTCCTGGATGGGAAAAAAATCTATGCACTTAGCGGGGAGAAGGAATTTGTTCTTTATGATATTTCGATACCTCTGAAATCAAAACAGGTTCATAGCATTAAAGTCGATGTCCGCATTAATGATCTCGCCGCGCAGGATGGTGTTGCCTATTTCGTGCTGGAAGGGCAAGGTTTGCGGTGGATTAAGAATCCGACAGCAGCCACCACAGAATTTGGATCCGTTTCTGAAGAACACTCCGAAGAGGAATTGCGAACGGGAGCTTTTCGGAATATAGCGGTGTACGGCATCTACGCCTTTGTTGGACGAGCAAATAATGGCATCAAAATGTTGGATATTTCGGATCTGAGTATTATTCACTCGCTCGTGGATGAGAAACACCCCGATGATGACGCGGCAAATCTGGTGCGTAACCCTACTGCAATTGCCTACTCAGAAAAACACTATATTTTTGTCGGCGATGGACGCAAGGGGCTGAATAGTATTCGCATCAACGAGAAATTAGAAATCGCGAAAGTAAAACAGGATGATGGTAACACGAGCCTCGTCGGCAGCGTTGAAGATGTCAAAGTTCATTTTGTAAAAAATGATCAAGGCGAGACCGAGACGATCATTTACATGGCAAGTTGCGAAGGCGGCGTGCAAACAATCCGGGTCAGAGAAAACAAAGAAGATGAAACATATTTCATCAAAGGCAATCCGGGGTGCGCGATTGCCATGGACCTGGATGGTAGCTACCTTGTAGTTGCCTATCGCAATAAAGAACTTCGCCGTTTTAATATTTCTGAGAGCGCTTCAACCCCAGAACAAATTGATGTTGTCGGCACCGAAGGAGCTGCCAATGATGTTGCCGTGCGTGAAAATTACGCCTTTGTTGCTGATGGGGAAAATGGCCTGCAAATCATAGATTTCAACGCGATTGTAGCCGATCAGCAACGGGTAGCCAGCGTTGGCTTTGGTGAAGGCGCTAACGCTCAGGGCGTTTACCTTTTTGGTGATTATGCCTATGTCGCCGCCGGGGGAAAAGGTTTGCAGATTGTGCGTATCGCCGACGTCAATAACCCTGAAACTGTGGGTGTTTCTGATATTGCCTCCGATGCCAGGGCAGTATTTGTGAATAAGCCCGAAAACCAGGATCGCATCTATGCTTATGTGGCGGGTGGCAAGGCAGAAGGCGAATCCGGGGTATGGATTATCGATGTTACTGATCCGAAAAAACCTGAATTAAAAGGCCGTATTTCTACCGGCACGCCTGTGTTAGATGTGGCTGTAGATGGCTATCAGCTATATTTTCTTCAGGAAGAAAACGGCCTGCAAATATATAATGTTAAAAACCCGGAAAGCCCTCAAGTGGTTAGCGACAATTCCGTATCTGGAGACTATGCCCGCCTCGATATAGACAAGCATCTGGTATATGTTGCCAAGGCGCGCGAAGGTCTGGTTGTGTATGATGTTGCGCCACCTGAAACTCCTGAGGTTGTGAGAACGCATTCAGGCGCAGGCATATTACGCAACGCCGTGATCTCGGGCGGGTATCTCTACGCCGTAGATGGCGTTTCGGGCCTCAGGGTGGTTGATATTGGTGATCCAGAAAACCTGTCAACGGTGGATTTCTACCCCACGCCGGGTGAGGCCTCCGCCGTGGCTCTTGATGGGGGTAATATTTTCATAGCGGATGGCAGTAGAGGTTTCCAAATTGCCCAATTAGATGGAGGTAAAGTCAATGGTGTGGGGAAGATTGAAGCGATGGACAACGCGAGGGCAATCGCTGCCTCGGGAAATTATGTCTATATCGCCAATGGCCCCAACCTGGTTCACGTTTTTGATTTCAGCAATCCTGAGGAGATCAAAGATAAAAACGCCTTCCACGCTCGCGGCCCAGTTGTGGATATGGCGATTTGGAAAGATTACCTCTTTCTGGCAGAGGGCGGGCATGGCGTCCAGGTTTTGAATATCAAAGATCGACCCAGCCCTCGCGAAGCACAATTTGGCATATTGGAAAGCGAGGCTATTTATAATGCCCGTTCAATTGAAATTTCATCAACATATAACTATCTTTACGTTGCAGATGGCGAAGGCGGCTTAAAAATTTACGATATTTCGGAGCTGGCAAACGTCAGACAGATAAAGTCATTCGATGCTGTTGAAGGCGGCAGTGTGGCGCACGTTTCGTTGATGGGGGATTATATCTTTTTCCTGGATGAAGGCAGCGGTGGGCGCGTGATCTTCTCCCCTTCACCGGTTGATTTTATCGAGATGGATGACGATAATATGGCCGATGGTTTGATCGAGGGGGAGATTCATCACCTATATGGCGTGGATACATCGTTAAACAATTCCCTGAAGTTTGTCATGTTGGCTGCCGAAGATGAAAAGTGGTTAGCCCCATACAAAGCCACAAAAAAAATCAATTTGATCCAAGAAGGCTGGTACGAAACTCCGGGGCGGGCCTCCATGCGGGAATTGTTGAATCAGGGCAATGTTCCAAATCGCTCCTGGCGAGGACACGTCATGTTTGTGGCCGCTGGTTTCGGCTATTTCATTGCTACAGGAATTTTTCTGGCAATCTTTGCCACGGTTATTCTTCCGGTTGGCTCTAACGGCTATGGCGAAGCTTTCCGTCGTTTGGTGTATTTCTTATTTGGGCGTCATGGCCCGATCGTCTTTGTGGAGGATGGAAAGCTCAAACCCCGCACTGCCAGCGAATTGCGCGAAATTGGTCCGGGCATCGTGATAGCCGATGCTTGCAGCGCCGCAGCCATAGAGCGCCGTGCCTACATGCCCGGCTTGCTGAGTCGCCTGATCCGTTTGCTGAGAACAACGCACCCGCGTGAAGGATTAATAAACCGTACATCGGGTCCCGGAATCGATTTTACGCGCACAGGCGAGCATGTGCATGCAGGCGTGGACCTCCACCGACAAATTCGCACGCGCGTAGGTATCAAAGCGCACACGCGTGATGGTATTGAGGTAGAGTGTGTTGTATTTGCTTTGTTCTCAATAAGTGAAAAACCGGATGTCTACAAAGTAACTTATGAAGGCAGCCGTAAGCCCGAAAATTTGCGCGTCGTACAATTGGGCAAGCGCGACCCTGTTCCGGAAAAGGGCGAATATTATCCTGTGGAATTTGTCCGAAAGCTTGAAGATATTCTTGATATTGAAGATAAGTACGAAATTCACAACTTTGTGAAAAACTATAACCTTACTCAAGATACCCCTGACGAAGAAAGTGATACGCCTACTACAGGGCGCGCCTTGATCTACGATTTTGAATACAACCCTCGGCGCGTCTTTTCTGCTGCGGTTGTGGGCCGTCCTTATGATGTATTTGAAAACAAACAAAAAGATTGGACTGAAGCCCCGATTCATGTTGCAGTAGATGTTTATCGAGAGCTATTGTCGCAGGAAATGTATGATACTTTATACAATCCAGATCAGCAGGATGGTTATGAGTACCAGCGATTGCGAACTCAGTTTCGAACGCGTGTGGTCAACCAGGGTGTATTGGCTTTTGAGTATGTCGAGCGACTGGACGGTTTTCCAATCCTTGCAGATGATGTTTGGTTGGAATCCAAGATTAGGAAATTTCCCGAACAAGAACTGTTGAATCGAAAAAGTCTGCGTGCCCGAGGTATTAAGATCATTACTGTAGGATTTACTGAGTTAAAACCCAGCACACCGGATATTCGCGAAAATTTCCTGTACGAATTCTGGCGTGCTCCCTGGCAGCAGCGTTCCGTAATCATTCAGGCTAATCATGAACTTCAGGCCATGCGCATTGCGAATCAGGCTCGTGTTCAGTCACAGCGCGATATGGCTTTCACATTGGCTCAGATTATGTTATCCGATGAACGCTCTCGAGATGTCCTGGCAATCCGTGTGTTTCAAGCGTTGGAGAAAGCATCCGCCGACCCGGCCACGCGTGGCCTATTGCCCAGTGAGGCAATCTATATGTTGAATCATATCCGTGAACTCCTCTTGGGTGGCGATAAAGGCGATCAAGATAGCACACCAATGTTTCCCCCGGCTGAAGGAGGGCAATAACTCATGTCTCTCTATTCGCGATTGCAGATGAATTCTTCCCACAATCCCTGGCTGGGACACCGTATGAGTGGCATTGTTCGACTACTTGGTATTCTTTTGGCGATTGCTATACTCGGCAGCCTCGGTGGCGCAGTTACAAAAGAGACTGATATTCCGGCGGTTGTGGCCGGATGGATGAGTGGCAATTCCGGGAGCCTGCCGAGTATTTATCGTTGGGTATATTTCTTGTTGAAAATATTGCGCTTTTTTTTGTCCAGGGTAGTAAACTTAAACGTTGGTGATATGCTGGGGCTTACACGCTGGGTTTATTCATCCCTGGCATTTTTTCATTTCAGTCACCGTTATTATTTGTTGGTAACGATTGCTTTTGGCTCAGTTTATTATGTGGCGGCACGCTATATCAAAAATCTGCACGGGCTGGAACACGTGAGGTTGGCTTTCCGGTACTTAAATGCGCTTGTGTTTGGTCTGGCGTATCCACGCCTCGAAATTGATGACGGGAAAAAACTGCTAACTACTGGCAGAATAAATTTGATTGACAAGATCGGCGGGCCGGGTTATTTGGTTATTCAGCCGGGAAATTTGGTTGTGTTGGAATGTGTGCAGAAAGGCCCGCGCGTATGCGCTGAGGGCCTGAATTTTGTTACTCGATTTGAGCGCATTCGCGAAATCATTAACCTGGATGATCAACAGAACTTTATTGAGAATCTGGAATATGCTACAAAAGATGGTATCCCAATTCGAGTACGTGATGTCCACTATGTTTATCGTTTGCGGACAGGGAGACATTCGATTGAAGCAGAGCGCCAGGATGTAGATCGGCCCTATTCCTTCTCGCATGAGGCCGCGCTTAATAGAGTTTACGCTCGTTCCGTTAACGTTGCCGGAATCACACCTTGGGAATATATGGTTCGCATTGTCGTGGATGGCACGATTACAGATTATATTCGAGAGCGCAATTTTAATGATGTTGCTCTCCCCCGTTTTGCTGGTCACGAAGAAAGAATAGAGAAAACTAGAGAAGAAATTGCGAAGCGGCTGAGCTCACCAGGCATACGAAATCGTTTGCGTGGCCTTGGAGCCGAGTTGATTTGGGTAGATATTGGGCATTTTGAAATCGCAGATAAACGAATTGAGGAACAACTTGTTGAAGTTTGGGGTTCAAAATGGGTAGGCGGTGCCAATGTGCGGCGAGCGTATGGCGATGCTCGGCGAGCTTCGTTATTAGAAATCGGACGTGCTGAAGCTGAGGCGGGTATTATTATGAGTATTCTGGAAGCTATTGGCGATTTGGATGAAGATACTTCTCATGAACGCATTCGTACCATTATTTTGACGAGAACCGCCCAATTATTAGACGGGATGTCTGGAAGTGATTTATCTATGTGGAGGGGGATGCAACCACCGCGCGAATTGCCTCCGCCGCGTGGGTGATTTCTCCGGGGATAATTAAATGACAAAAGAGCTAAAATTCACGCTCGAAGAAGCGCACAAAAACCTGAACAGAGATTCTGAGAGTGCGGTTGGCAAAACCATTAAAAAAATGCTTTCAGAGATTGACGAGATGATAAAAACACAGAAATTCTCGTCAGCCTGGGCCTATATCGAGCAAACGATCCGGGTTTGCGATAACTTTGGTGTCTGTGCAGAAATGGCTGAGGCGCGTGTGGAATGTGCTTGTGATATTTATGAATTGGGGTATTTAGAACGGGCTGTGGAGTATTTAAACCAGGCTATCGAGCGATATTGCCCCGATCAACATGGGACTGCAGTGACATTATGGATTTTGGGATGCATCTACTGGGAACTTCCTGCTGAACGCGATAATGCGATTAATGTATGGCGGCGGAGTCGAAGCATTATCCGCAGCCTTCTAGCCGATGATTATTTTATGGCTTCTGAGAAAAAAACGTGGTACGAGGAGCGATATGAAGAAATGGGGTTTGATCTGGAAAAAATGACTTTTCAGAGCGAAAAACCCGCCGTTGCGGATAAGCGAAAAAATACCGATGCGCAAGATGCCGAGCAGGCTTCTTCTGCTGCAGATTCTGATGCGGCTGGAGATGAAGCTTGGCCGAGAAATAAAGCTCCACGAGGTAAAAATAAACAATCATCAAATACCCGTCTGAAGAAGGCATTCCTAAAATGGTGGCCGGTTTTGAGTGAAATTCCGGCGGGCATTCCCATCGGACTTCTTTTGGATAACCCAGAATACTGTAGCAATCTTGAGGTTGGTCAACTTCAAATTGATGATCTTCTGTATCAAGTGCATGATATTCATGGCGAATCCGCCTCGATTGCGATTGATCTGCGGATAAATTATTTTGTGTTGCGTGTTACGGGCGATAGCATGAATAAGGCCGAGATCAACGATGGCGATTATGTCTTGCTTCGCAGTGGTGATGCTGCCAACTCAAATGATATTGTGGCGGTTGAAATTCACGATGTGGATGCGCAAAGTACGTTGAAACGATTTATTGTGCAAGATAGAAAGTTTATTTTTCGCCCCGAGAGCCACAACCCAATTCATCAGCCTCACGAATTCCGAGAAGGTGATGATAGCGAAAAGCAATACCTTATTCGCGGTTCTGTGGTGGCAATATTGAAACCGATTGGTTCGTAATATAATTAGCCGTATGAATACACAAAAATACTTTGAATATGCCCCTGAAGTTTCGAAAGCCAAACAGAGTGCTGCACCGCTGGTAGCGTTGGAGACTACGGTGCTGACCCACGGTTTGCCTTACCCGCAGAATGTGCAGTTAGCGCAGAATATGGAACCCGAAGTTCGCAAGCATGGCGCCACCCCGGCGACGATTGGTATTTTGGATGGCTTGATTCATGTGGGCATGAGTGCAGACCAAATTGAGCGTATGATTAATGCCAAAAAACTACGAAAAATCAGCCGCCGCGATTTCGCGCCCGCGATTGCCCGTAAAGAGAGCGGGGGCACGACCGTAGCAGGCACGCTGATTGCCGCACACGCCGCGGGGATACCAGTCTTCGCTACGGGCGGCATTGGCGGGGTGCATCGCAGCCCGGCTTTTGATATTTCTGCCGATTTGCCCGAACTTTCGCGCACGCCGGTGATCGTGGTTTGCGCCGGGGCCAAGTCGATTTTGGATTTGCCAGCCACGCTCGAATATCTTGAGACCGCGGGCGTGCCCGTGGTTGGCTATCAGACGGATGAGTTCCCGGCGTTTTTTGCGGCATCCAGCGGATTGCCGGTGAGCGTGCGTGCGGACTCGCCCGAAGAAGTCGCCGCATTGGCCGATGCGCACTGGTCCCTGGGGATTGGCAGCGCGTTGCTCGTGGTTGCGCCACCCCCGAGCGAGTCCGCTTTGCCTGCCGGGGATGTGGAAAATGCCATTGCGCAGGCGCTCCTTGAAGCCGAGCAGCAGCAGGTGCGCGGTCAGGCCGTCACCCCGTTTTTATTGGAACGTGTGAGTGAACTTACTGGAAAAGAAAGTCTCGAGACTAATCTGGCGTTGCTGCTCAACAATGCCCGCATCGCGGCGCAAATCTCGGTTGCGTATGCGCGTTTGAAAAATCCCCCTTTGCGTGCATAAAATAATTTAGAGAATCAAAAAAGGGTAACGTGTTTTGTGCGTTACCCTTTTTTGATTAATTGTCTTTGGTGGGGGTGGGCCAGCGTGTGATGGTGGCGCTGGGAGTGATGCGGGTAGCCGTGGGCCAGCGCGGGATGGTTGGGATGGGTGTACGCGAGGGCGTGACAGTTACTGGCTTGGGGGTGACTGATGGTGTAGTCGTCGGCCAGGGTGTGTTGCTCGGCGTGATGGTTTTGCTGGGTTTGGGCGGGGTCGCGCTAGGGCTTGGTGATGGCGTGCTCGATGGACCAAGCGTAACCGTATGGGTGAGAGTACTCGTTGGCGTGTGCGAAGCTGTGACCGAGGCGGTGGTTGTTAGCGTCGGCGGCTGGCCTTCAACCAGAAATGCACCGACGACAACCCAATCGAGACCGATGAACATTTGCACCTGATATTCGCCGGGTAGCCAATCATTGGCATTGGGCGTCCACTCCGAGAAACCAGCGCCCCCCGTGCCCCATTGCCAGGGACTGGTTTCAAAGTGGATCAGCTCTCCATCGCGATACCAAAGCGCAGTCCACTGGGTGCCCTCTGCCATGCCGTCATAGGTGAAATAGGCAAACATCTGCCCAACCGGATTGGGAAAAACTTCTGCAGGCTGGATGGGGCGATAGAGCGAATCGACGCCCTGATTGGTGAACTGCAATTTGCTAAAGATGACATCTGCAGGCGGGGTGAGTTGACCTTCGAATTGGGCTTCAATCGCCAGGGGGATGTGTGGCGTGAGTGTCAGGGTGGGGGTGTTAGAGACCTCGGGGGTGTACGTGATGCTTGGGGTGAGTGAAATGGTTGGGGTTTGTGAAATCGTTGGGGTGAGCGTGATGGTGGATGTCAGCGTTGGGGTGATGGAAGGGGGAAAGAAACTGTAGGCTGCAGGTTCGGCATAGGCATTCAGCACCCAGGCAAGAGCAAGCAACATGGCGAAGAGCAGTAGCTGCCGCCAGCCCTTGACAATTCTTTCGTAGCGCATACGGAAGTATGGGATGTGTCGGCCTCTGAATATAGAGTTAATTCCGCCGATTAGCGCGATAACAGCAAAAAAGAGTGACAGACCAACGGCCGTCAGTACGGCGGTACGGATATCTAATTCAGGAGACATAGCAAGTGATTATATTCGCGCTATTCAGTGGCGACTGGATTTTCAAGCGTGCCAATTCCTTCGATGGTTACTTTGACGCGGTCGCCAGATGCCAGCGGACTGACCCCCGCGGGGGTTCCGGTGAGCAGTAAATCGCCGGGTTCGAGGGTCATCACTGAGGATGCAAAGGCTATCAGTTGGCGCACTGTGAAAACCATATCGCGTGTAGATGCCATCTGGCGCATATCATCGTTAACATGGCAGGTGATTAAAGCATCGGAAGGATCAAAATCGGTCGTTATCCAGGGACCGATGGGGCAAAAAGTGTCAAAGCCTTTGCCGCGGGTCCACTGCCCATCGCTAAACTGGAGATCACGCGCGGTGATGTCATTGGCGATCGTGTAACCCAAGATATATTCGTGAGCCTGATCGGGGGTTATGCGGCGGCCCTGACGACCAATCACGATAGCCAATTCGGCTTCGTGTTCAACCCGCTGCGATTGTGGGGGCAAGAGAATTGTATCGCCCGCCGCGATGATGGATGATGGCGGTTTTAGGAAAATTAGCGGAACTTCTGGTACTTCCGCCTTATGCTCTGCGGCATGGGCGGCATAATTGCGACCGACGCAGATAATTTTGCTGGGTTGTACCGGGGGCAAGATGCGCACATCTGCGAGCGGAATACGGGCTTCGCTGCGCTGAAACTCACTGAAAACACTTCCGTCAATGGAGCCAATTTTATCGTCGAGAACCCAGCCGTAGCTGGTGAGGTTGTTTTTGGTTTGGTATCGAATAATTTGCATAAATAAATCTCTTGGGTGCTATCTTCAATTATGACCTTATTTTTGTGCAAACAGACGGCATATCTATTTTTTAGTGCAAACAGAAGCGGTTTCTAATCGCTCTGCGAAGCCCAAGCAGTACCTTTCCAAGCACAAAGCCAGTTCCGCTGAAAATTGCTTT